>Ga0209204_1000104_pt1 | contig 92417 bp, 92 predicted proteins | sample AD_JPNMR2_MetaG_FD_184425 | JGI IMG/M metagenome (GOLD analysis project Ga0209204, IMG submission 184425) | Active sludge microbial communities of municipal wastewater-treating anaerobic digesters from Japan - AD_JPNMR2_MetaG (SPAdes) (version 2) | ecosystem: Engineered > Bioreactor > Anaerobic...
GGGCAATATCATCGTCAGGCAGAGGGGTACAAAAATACACTCCGGCAAGAACGTTGCTTGTGGCAAAGACTTCACCCTGTATGCTTTGAAGGAAGGCATTGTGAAATTCTACGTGAAAAACAACAAAAAATTCGTCGATGTCATACCGCAAGAGTGAGGAGGAATAGTTATGGCGCGTCCAGTTCCAATACAGAAGACCACGATTGTGAGAGAAGCAGGGAAAAAGTGGTATCTTGTCGACGCTTCTGGAAAGGTACTCGGCAGGCTTGCAACCCAGATTGCGAAGTACTTAATGGGCAAAAATGAACCAACTTTCTTCCCTGGTGTCGATACTGGCAATTATGTTGTTGTAATCAATGCAGACAAAGTTGTTCTTACTGGCAGAAAGCTTGACAAGAAGATATACTATCGCTACTCTGGATACCCCGGAGGATTGAAAGAGAATACCGCAAGACAGGTGCTCGAGAAACATCCAGAAAGGCTGATCTATCTGGCAGTAAAGAGAATGCTTCCCAAGGCCGCTCTTGGGGATAAGTACTTGAAGAGACTGAAAGTCTATGCTTCAAACGAACATCCACATGAGGCTCAGAATCCCCAGCCTCTGGGACTTTGATGGGAGGGTAGACAATGCCAGAACAGGTTGTCTATAACGGTTTGGGTAGAAGGAAGACTTCTGTGGCAAGAGTTTATCTCTTCCCAGGTCAGGGCAAGTTGACGATAAATGATAAACTTTTCAGCTCTGCAGAGGAGTATTTTAAGGATCAAGTAAGAGCAAGGCAGGCCTTTGAGCCTTTGTCGATCGCTAACATGAATGGGAGATTCGACGTGCTCATAAGAGTTGAGGGAGGAGGCCTCTCTGGCCAAGCCGGTGCAGTTAGATTGGCACTTGCTCGCGCTCTTATCAAATTCAATCCTGATTTGAGGCCAACTCTGAAGGCAAAAGGTTTGTTGACAAGAGACCCTCGCATGGTGGAGAGAAAGAAATACGGCTTGAAGAAAGCTCGAAGGGCTCCACAGTATTCAAAACGTTAATTGATATATGGGGTGTCATTTTTGGCACCCCCTTTGATGAACTTTTCTTTTCAAGAGCAGTCTAAAGTATTTGGTATAAGACCCCGCAGACCGATACCTTTCTGTCCAGTGGGAGGAAGGTTCTCTGACAGTTTCTTTCTTGGAACGTTAGAGACTTCACATGGCGAGTAAAGAAATTATCGAAAGAATCAAGCGTGAGATCGATATAGTTCAGGTTATCTCACAGTATGTTTCGTTGCAAAAAATTGGTTCCAGTTACAGGGGATTGTGCCCATTTCACAGCGAGAAGACTCCTTCCTTTCATGTCAACCCAACTCTGAAGCTGTATCATTGCTTTGGCTGTGGAGCTTCGGGCGATGTCATAAAATTCGTTCAAGAGATTGAGCACATTTCCTTTCAGGAAGCCTTACAGAAGCTTGGGCAGATGGTGAATATAGAAGTGAATATCAGCGCAGGGCAGTCTGCGAAGGAAAGATATGTTGATCTTCTCAGCAAGCTCCACAACGAATACAAAAAGCAGCTAAGACAGAGTCAGGAAGCGATGAAATATCTTTTTGACAGAGGTTTCAAACAAGAAGAGATCGAACGATATGACTTCGGCTATTGCCCAGTTGGGTCAAGATTGGCAGTGCAGATCGCTGCAAAGCTCTCAGTACCAGTTTCAAGGCTTCTTCAGTACGGTGTCGTGAAAACTGTAGCACGCGAGTACATTGATCTCTTCGAAGGCAGAATCATAATTCCCATAAGGGACGATCTTGGCAGGATCATAGCTTTTGGGGGAAGATCAATTGATAAACGAGAACCAAAATACCTGAATTCACCGGAAACCGGTTATTTTTCAAAGCGTTCAACATTTTTCCTGTTGGACAGGGCGAAAAAGGCAGTCAAGGGCGTTGACTTTGCGGTTATCACCGAGGGTTATTTCGACGCGATTGCATTTCACAGAGCCGGAATCACAAACGCCATTGCGGTACTTGGAACAAATCTCTCCAAGGAACATCTGACAAAACTTGGTTCTTTGACGAAAAACGTGATACTGTGTTTTGATGCCGATGAAGCTGGGCAAAGAGCAACCTTGAAGTCTTTGAAAACTCTCATAGATATGTCCTTTGACGTAGCCGTTGCGTTGTTTTCAGAGAAAGATCCCGATGAGGTTTTCAGGACCGAAGGTGCTGATGCCTTGAAAAACTCATTGAAACAAGCCGTACCTTTTGAGAAATACATAGTTGATTTCTATTCTAAGTTCTTCGATCTTTCATCACCTTCTGGTAGTGAGAGATTTCTTGAACAACTAAGGGTTTGGGTACAGTCTCTACTCAGTACTCAAAGGATTCAAAGGTATGAAAACCTGCTGAAGATGATCTCAACGAAGGTGGCATTCTCAATTTCTCAACTTACAGAATACTACAGAGGTCAAAGTTTTCAGAGAGAACAGACTACAAGATCGGGCCTTCCAAACGATGAGGATTATGTGATATATCTTTACATAACTCACGAAGATTTGAGAAACGAACTTTCGAAGATAGACAAGTCGATCATGAGCGAAAAGGCAAGAAGGACACTGATGGCGTTGGAGAACGGCATCGATATCTCCCAGCAAGATGAGGAGATTAAGAAATACGTCTTTGATCTATTATCGAAGATACCTCCGGGAGATCCGTTGAAAATGCTCGAAGACATCAAAAAGCGTCTTGCAAGAAAAGCAATTGAAAAGCGTTTGTCACAGATAGACGGTAAACTTGCCAATTGCAGGAGCGAGGAAGAACGCTCTGAGCTGTTGAAAGAAAGATTGAAACTGATCTCTTCCATGAGGATGATAGGAGGTGACCGGAGTGGAACGTGAGGAAACCAATGAGCAGGTTGAAGAAAAGATTGAACAAAAGCAAACCATGACAAGTGAGGAAATAGAAAAGAGAATAAAGTCTCTCATAAAGACTGGTAAGAAGAAGGGCTTCATAACATACGATGACATCGACAAGGCCTTCCCACCTGATTATGAAGGCTTCGACACATCTTTGATAGAACGCATCTATGAAGAGCTCGAAAAGAACAAAATCAATATCCAGGACGCCGAACCTGAAGCCCTGGAAGATTTAGAGGAAGGTACGTTGGAATCTGAGATCCCGAGTTTGCTGGAAGAAGGACCTGAGGTGTACGACAACGTTGCCCTGAAAGACCCCATAAAGATGTATCTGCGAGAGATTGGGAAGATACCCCTGCTCACTCCATCACAGGAGCGCGAACTCGCCAGACGTGCGCAAACCGGCAGTGAAAGGGCAAAGAGAAAACTCGTCGAATCGAACCTGAGATTGGTTGTGAGCATAGCGAAGAGGTACATAGGCCGTGGATTACCCTTTCTGGACCTGATACAAGAAGGAAACATAGGGTTGTTGAAAGCTGTAGAGAAATTCGACTGGAGAAAGGGTTACAAATTCAGCACCTATGCCACATGGTGGATCAGACAAGCCATAACGCGTGCCATAGCCGATCAGGCAAGAACTATAAGGATACCTGTTCACATGGTCGAGACTATCAACAAGCTCAATCGAATAACCAGAGAATATTACCAGAAGTACGGCGAACAACCATCACTCGATGAACTTGCCAAGCTCATGGACAGGCCCGTCGACAAGATTGAGGAAATACTACAAGCGTCTAAGGAGACTGTTTCACTGGAAGCGCCTGTCGGTGAAGATGAAGACTCAACCGTTGGGGATTTCGTGGCAGATGAGAACATAGCATCTCCGAAAAAAGAAGCCATGAGAATGTTGATGCGTGAAGAACTGGAAAAGGTCTTAAAGACCCTCAATCCAAGGGAAGCAATGGTCTTGAAGATGAGATATGGTTTGCTCGATGGAAAGGCCAAAACCCTTGAAGAGGTCGGTCAATACTTCAACGTCACGAGGGAGAGGATCAGGCAGATAGAGGTTAAAGCCTTGAGAAAGCTCAGACATCCGTCGAGGAGCAAGTACCTGAAATCTCTCTTTTCCCTGCTCGACCAGCAGGGATGAGGTAAAATAATCATGAGAGGTGGTTTGAAGCTGGCATCCAAGACGATTGAAGTTCCGGATAATGTCGATATGGTTGTTGTCTTAGGACAGTACGACAACAGACTGAGATTTCTGCGCAAGAGATTCTCGGTGAACATCGACATCTCTGACAAAAAGATAGTTGTGGCTGGCAGCGATGAAAGTGTCGTTGAGACCGTTGAAAATATACTTTCTCAGGTAGTCACCGCAGCCAAGAAAGGCTATGCCATGGACTGGAATGAATTTGAATCTCTGGTCGATTTCTATTCTTCATGGGACAGGACTTCACCACAGAACACTCAGGAAAGTGTCCTGTCTGGTAGAATAAGGCCCAAGACAAGAGGGCAGGCCGAGTACGTTGATGCGATGAGAAAATTCGATGTCGTGTTTTCTATAGGACCTGCGGGGACAGGTAAAACCTATCTCGCTGTGGCTATGGCCTTGGACTATCTCAAGTCGGGAATCGTGCAGAGGATTATCCTCACAAGACCTGCTGTTGAGGCTGGTGAGAGATTGGGATTTTTGCCCGGAGATTTGGTTGAAAAGGTCGATCCATATCTCAGACCAATCTACGATGCCATAATGGATATGATGCCAGCTGAGAAATTCTATACCTACAGACAAAAAGGTATAATTGAGATCGCACCATTAGCGTTCATGCGTGGAAGAACGCTGAATAACTGTTTTGTGATACTCGATGAGGCTCAGAACGCAACTCATCAGCAGATGAAGATGTTCTTGACGAGAATCGGTTTCAACTCCAAGGCGGTTATCACTGGAGATGTGACCCAAATAGATATCGATAAAGGTAACTCTGGTTTGATAGAGTGCGAAAGTATTCTGAAGGGTATCGATGGCATCGCCTTTGTTTATCTATCTGAGTCTGACGTTGTGAGACACCCTGTTGTTAAAGAGATCATCAAGGCCTACGAGAACTACGAAAGGAACAGACATGAAAAAGACAGCTGATTTTCTCTTACTCAACTGGCTCGATTTTCTTGTGGTACTTCTGTGTTTCTTTCTCTTTGAATTGCCCCATCTGCCAAATTCGTTTGTCTTGGTCAACGGCTATATCGCAATGCTGGTGCTTTGGTTTGTGGTAGTCAAACCAAGAATCAATCAAAAGCCGTTTGTTTTGCATAGATCATACTATGTTTTGTTTTATTTGACAGTCTTGTGTGGTATTCTCCTGTCGAGACTGTTGACAAGACAGTTTGGCTCCTATTCGGCGCCTTTTTTCATTCCCATCACCTTGATAGCCCTTCTGTACAACAAAGAGTCGGCTGTAGCGTCATCGATTTACTTTGCCTTGTTTTACTCAACGGTCTCGGGTTTCAACAGTTTAGGATTCACCTTGATGTTAACCACCTGCTTGATTGCAGCCATAGCAGGTTCAAAGATTGAGAAACGCATGCAGGTCGCAAAATCGGCCTTTTTTGTCGGTGTGACTTCAATAGTGTTCTACATATTGCATATCAAGATGCAAGGACTGAAGGCTGATTATCTGCAGATGTTGATAGCCTTTTTCATGCCTTTTGTCTCTTCGGTTGTTTGTATCGGTCTTCTCCCATTCATAGAATATGCGAGCATGATATATTCCAACATCGATTTGATCGAACTGGGTAATCTGAACAACCCTTTGTTAAAGACACTCTCTCTGAGAGCTCCAGGGACATATTATCATTCTTCAATGGTCGCGAATCTCGCCGAAGCTGCCGCTCAGAGAATAGGTGCAAATGCCATTCTGGCACGAACAGCAGCTTATTTTCATGACGTTGGAAAGGCGAAAAGACCTTATTTTTACACCGAAAACATCTTTCAAGAGAACCCTCACGACGAACTCAGCCCAAAACTCAGCCACCTGGTCATTCAAGACCACGTCAAGGCGGGTCTTGAAATGGCAAGAAGAAACAGACTCCCGCTCCTCGTTCAAGATGTGATTCCACAGCATCATGGTACGCGTGTGCAGAAGTATTTCTATCACAAATCAAAGGAGCTTGGAGAGGAATTGAATGAAAATGAATTCAGATATCCCGGTCCAAAGCCCCAATTCAAGGAGGCAGGTATAATAATGTTGGCAGATGCGGTCGAGGCGGCAGCGAGAAGCTTGAAAAATCCCTCTGCCGGTCGTGTGCAGGTGATGGTCGAGGAGATAATATCCGGCATATACAATGAAAGGGAACTCGATGAATCTGGATTGACGCTGAAGGACTTGGAAGCCATCGCTGAGGAATTCACCAAAGTTTTGCTCAATATCTTTAAGAATCGCATAGAGTATCCAAGAGAAGACATAAAGAAGGTGATAAGCCTTGCCCAGAATTCATTTGATCAACAAAACAAGAAGACCGATAAACAAGAGTCAGATCAGCAAAATGATGGCCAAGGTCATAGAAAATGAGATCGGTCAAATATCGGTGAACGTGATCTTTGTAGGCGAAAAACGCATGAGAACCCTCAATAGAACTTACAGAGGAATCGATCGACCAACCGACGTACTCACCTTTGTATACAACGATCAGGACCTTTTCGGAGAGATATTCATCTGTCCAAATCAGGTAGAAAAAAACGCCAAAAAGTACAAGCAGCCTTATTCACTGGAACTGGCAAGGGTTTTGATACACTCCTGCCTTCATCTGAGCGGTTATGATCATGAGCTGAGCAATAACAGATCGGATGAAATGTTTGCAAAGCAGGAAGAGTACCTGAGGGAGGTTGAGGGATGTGATCGTTAGACCGTTCATGGCGCTCAGACCCAAGAAAGATTTTGCACAGAAAGTGGCGGTGAAGCCGTACGATGTCATAAGCTCTCAGGATGCAAAGAGAATTACCCAGTTCAATCCATATGCTTTCTACAGAGTGACAAAGCCCGAGGTGAACTTTGACGAGCCGATCGAGCCAAGCTCAGATCAAGCGCTCGAAGCCGCAAAGAAAAATCTTCAGTGGTTCATTGATTCTCAGATCTTTTTCCAAGATCGCGAATCTTTTTACATATACAAACAAGTGGCACAAGATCATACACAGATAGGACTGGTCGCGACATTTTCTGTAGATGAATATCTGTCAAACCAGATAAAGAAACACGAATTGACGAGAAAGGACAAAGAAGAGGAAAGGGCAAAGCACATATATCATTTAAGAGCGCAGACAGGACCTGTCTTTTTGATGTATCGTTCTTGTGAACAGATAGACAGCTATATAGAAAGTCTCGCACAAGGTCAAGCTGAGTATGATTTTGTTGATGAAGATGGTGTAAGACAGATTGTTTATGTGATTCAGGACAAGATGGTTATCCACAAAATAAAAGAGCTCTTTGAAAGAGTCCAGAGTTTTTACATAGCAGATGGTCATCATCGAGCCGCTTCTGCTGTGAGAGTTGCCCAGATGCTCAGACAAGAAAACAAGTCACACACGGAAGATGAAGAATACAATTTCTTTCTCGCGGTTTTGTTTCCTCACAAACACCTACGTATCTATGACTATAACCGAGTTGTGAAAGATCTCAATGGTTTAAGTGAAGAAGAGTTTTTGTCGAAGCTGGTGAAGGTCTTTGACGTATCTGAATCGAAGGAAGGAATGTATAAACCTAAGAAAAAGCATGAATTTGGGATGTACTTGAATCGAAAATGGTACAGACTGGAGCTCAAACAGGGACTTGTGGATGAGTCTGATCCCATAAAAGCTCTGGATGTCTCTATTCTGCAGGAACATGTTTTGGATGGAATTCTTAGTATAAAGGACCCAAGAACCGACAAGAGAATAGACTTCATTGGTGGCGTCCACGGTTTGCAGGCGTTACAGGATTACGTCGACAAGAAAAACTGGGCGGTTGCATTTTCGCTTTATCCAACATCGATAGAAGATTTGATGAAGGTATCAGACTCTGGTAGAATAATGCCACCAAAATCAACTTGGTTTGAACCGAAATTGAAAAGTGGACTTTTTGTTCATTTAATTTGAAGATTCGTCGAAACTTCGAACGGTGTTGTTAGATGTGGCGTCATAGTTGAAGGAGGTGAGACTGTGTTCTTTTACGATCCGACTTTCATAATTCTCATACCGGCTCTGCTACTGGCCATATGGGCTCAGATCAAGGTGAGTTCTGCCTTCTCTGAGTACTCGAAGGTTAGGTCATTGACGGGTTTCACGGGCAGTCAGCTTGCCATGAGATTACTCGATAGTGCGGGTATCTACGATGTGCGTGTGGAATCAATGCCTGGACATCTGACAGACCACTACGATCCAAGAACAAAGGTTGTTAGACTCTCCGCAGCAACCTATGCGAGTCCTTCTGTCGCTGCTCTTGGTGTTGTAGCGCATGAAATTGGTCATGCCATACAACATGCCGAGAAAAACCCTGCTCTTGTCTTTCGCACGATTCTTGCACCGGTTGCAAGCTTGGGATCATCGCTTGCGTGGATCTTATTCATCATGGGATTGATTTTCGCATTGCCTGCTCTCTGGCAGTTTGGAATCATTCTCTTCGCACTTGCCGTTCTTTTCAGTCTGATCACACTGCCCGTGGAATACGATGCAAGCAGAAAGGCTGTCAAGTTGCTCAGAGAGAACATCATGATGTCCGAAGAAGAGCTCAAAGGAGTTAAGAAGGTTCTAAGCGCCGCAGCCCTGACATATGTCGCAGCAACAGCAATGTCAGTTTTGCAGCTTTTGAGAATGCTTCTGATTGCTGGCGCATTTGGAAGAAGAGATTGAAAATAGCCGTGGGGGGCTGTTTTCTTGAAAAAAATAACAATCAAAGATGTTGCCAGTATCGCGGGTGTGTCCATTTCAACTGTGTCTCGTGTTCTTAATTCGAAAGGAAATGTCGATCCGCAGCTGAAAGAAAAGGTACTACAGGTAATAAGAGAAACCGGTTTTCAGCCCAGCAATTTCGCTCGCTCTTTCAGAAAGAACTCTGTGCAGGTGGATGTAATTTTGAGCAAATGGTTAGAGCAGTATCTTCGCGTGTTACGAGGATTGATTCAGAGTTTATCCCTTCATCAGATCTCAGTTGGCCTCAAAACAGATTTAGGCAATCTCGGTGACTATGTTGTGGCAATCGGTGAAGAGTTTGACAGCAAGCTGAATGCCATGATGGTAATCGGAAAAGAGTCTTCTTGTTTTTCGGTCGTTTTTGATTACTTCTCAGCGATGAATTCGATGATCGAAGATTTCTTGAAAAAAGGCATAGAAACCTTCGCTTTTTTGTGTGAAGATCTGTCAAGCTACAGGACATGCAAACTGTACAGCACTTTTATGAAGATCATGTTCCACCACAAAATCGAATCCTATGAAGTGAAGGTACTCAATTCGAAGAGGCCCTACGATGTCACGATGGAACTTTCGACCTTGCCGGGTGCGATCATTTGTAGCAGCGATGAGATAGCGGCAGATGTTATGAAGGCTCTCAAAGACGAAGGTGTAAAGATACCAGGACAAGTTTCAGTTGCGGGGTATGGAAATCTTTCGTACGCAACCCTTCTGGAACCGACATTGAGTAGCGTTGAGTACATGAACGAAGAAGTCGGAGCGATCTGTGGCAAATATGTTCTAAAGATGATAAACGGTGAGCAGATACCCGAAAAGATAATCCTGGGTACAAAATTGATCAAAAGAGAAAGCACGATATGAAAAAGGCTTTGCTCCTCTTGCTCGTTGTCACCTTCATATGGGGTCTAACCTTTCCCATTCAAAAGATTGCACTGGCAGGGATCAACCCATTTTTCTACAACTGTCTCAGGTTTCTGGTTGCGCTTCTTTTGACTGTGATCTTTTTTAGAAAGAAACCTTCCTGGAAGAAAGGACTCATCTTAGGTCTCTTCTTGGGGATTGCATACGCTACTCAAACGAGTGGTTTGAAGATAACTACTTCAACAAAGAGTGGATTCATAACGTCTCTGTACATACCATTTGTGCCGTTTTTCTCATACCTGATCGAGAAAAACAAACCCACAGTTTCACAGGTGATCTCTTTTTTTGTATCGGTCATTGGGCTTTATATGCTGAACGACCCTTCGAAAGACCCCTTCAATCTTGGTGATTTCTTGACGATCATATGCGCGATAACTTTTGCAATCCACGTCGTTCTGATAACCCATTTCACCAAAGACAGCAACGATGAAATATCTCTGCTTGCACCGCAGTTTCTCTTGACATCAGGTATCAACCTCGCTTTGAGTCCACTCGGTGGTGGTTTCAGAATAAACCTTGCAGCCTGTTATGCTCTTTTGTTCACCGCGCTCTTTGCGACCATCTTTGCGATTTGGGTGCAACTGAGATTTCAAAAACTGGTTGGCTCGAATATCTCTGCTTTGATATACGTTGGTGAACCGATATTCGCGGCACTTTTTTCTTTTACAATCTTGTCAGAAAGGATGTCTTTAATTCAGTTCATCGGTATGATTTTGTTGGTAGGTGCTATACTCTTGGGGACTATTAGAAAGGTTTACAATTGAAATGAGGGTGATCTTGATGAGTACGATCTACAAAAGAAGGAGTGTCAGGAAATACCAAGAAAGAGATGTTGAAGATGAACTCATTCTTGAGATCATAAGGGCGGCAATGCACGCACCTTCAGCTGGCAATGAGCAACCTTGGCACTTTGTGATCGTAAAAGACAAGGCGATGAAAGAAAAACTTGTTCATCTGCATCCCTACGCAAAAATGCTCTCAAAAGCGCCAGTTGGTGTTGTTGTGTGCGCGGACACTGAGCTTGCCAAATTCAGAGACTTCTGGGTTCAAGACTGTTCGGCTGCCACCCAGAATATGCTTTTGAGGGCAACCGAACTGGGACTCGGTGCTGTCTGGTGCGGTGTCTATCCAGATCAAGATAGAATACAAGGTTTCAGAGCCGCACTGAATCTACCTGAAAACGTGGTGGCTTTTTCTTTAGTCTGCATTGGATATCCAGCTGAAAACCCTGAGCCTGTTGACAGATTCAAGAAAGAGCGCATTCATTTTGAGAGATGGTAGACGATGCTTGAAAAGCACCTGGCGCTGGAGTCCACGGTGATCGCACATGGGTTACCAAGACCAACGAATATAAAGGTTGCCTTAGAGCTTGAAGAAATAGCGAGGCAAAACGGCTCTATCCCACACACGATAGCTATCATCGATGGACAGATCAAGGTTGGTCTGAACAGACAACAGATTGCTGAAATCGGTACAAGAGACGATGTCCTAAAGGTGGGTACTGCAGAAATTCCCATCGCAACTGCCTTGAAGAAATGGGCTGCAACAACGGTGAGTGCCACGATGCACATTGCCCACTCCTGTGGGATCAGGGTATTTGCGACTGGCGGCATTGGAGGTGTTCATTCCACTGAACGCTGGGATGTATCGCAGGACTTGGTGGAGCTTGCCAGGACCAGAATGATCGTTGTGAGCGCGGGTCCAAAGTCGATTCTGGACCTCAAATCGACCGTAGAGATGCTCGAAACTACGCAAGTCACGGTTCTGGGTTATAAAACAGACAAACTACCAGCCTTTTACTGCAAATCCACCGATATTTCGATCACCAAGGTTGAAGATGTGGAACAAATAGCTTTGATCTTTCTTGAAAAAGAAAGACTGAATATCCCTGGTTCGGTACTTGTTTTCAATCCAATACCAGATGAATATGCCATCGAGCATGGAGAATTTGAAAGATGGCACCAAATGGCAGAAGAAGATCTTAAGAAGTTCAGTGTGAAAGGCAAAGATATAACACCGTTCTTACTGTCGAGACTGGCTCATTATTCAAATGGAAGAACGGTTGAAAGCAACATCGAGCTTCTCAAGAACAACGTGAAGGTCGCATGCGATATTCTCAATCAGCTTTCAAAGATGCAATAGGTTTTTCTGTGCACCTTGGCACAGTACATAGCCCTGTCGGCGTTGCGCAGGATCTTTTCAAAATCATCTCCGTCTTTGGGATATTCTGCTATACCAACATTGGCTGAGATTTGAAACTCATTGTCATCAATGTTTATGGGAGCTTCGATCTGTCTAATCATTCTTTTGACAAACTCTACAGCATTGTTGGCTGAAGTCCCAGACAGCACAAAGACGAATTCATCTCCGCCAATCCTTGCGACAAAATCACTCTTCCTTGCACTTTTCTTCAATCTACCTGCTATCTGACGTAAAAGCTTATCACCAGTCTCGTGACCAAAGTTGTCATTTATTCTTTTGAAATTCAACAGGTCCAGATAAAGGACACTCACGGGTTTACACTGCCTTTTTGAAAAGGCGAGAATCCTTTCAGCTTCTTCCTGCAAAAATCGTCTGTTTGCCAGCCCGGTGAGAGGATCATGATAAGAGAGAAAGCGCATCTGTTCAGCTTGTTTTCTAATCTGTTCTTCCAGATTCAATCTCTCAAAGATTATTCCCATGTGCAAGGCAAAGAGCCTTGCGGCCTCGATTGATTCTTCGTTAAAGGCATCTGGATCATCAAAGTTATCGAGATTGATAAAACCCACTGTCTCTTCTCTTATTAGAACTGGTATGGTCATCATGACTTTGATCTGATCTATCTTTCCTGTGGAGTAAAGCGCATCTTTTCTCTCTTTATCAAGTTTTTCATTGATCGAAAAATCTCTTACCAACATCACATCTCTTGTTTCTCCCTGCACAAGCTCATTTCTGTGAAAGAAAACCCTTGAGAGTTTTGAAAGATCATACCCAACTGTCGCTTTGAAAACATAGACGTCCTTCTCTTTCACAAGAGCGCTTCCAGCCTGTGCACCATAGACTGTTTCGACAGCCTTTTCAAGTAGAAATTGGTACAGGTTTTGAACATCATTGCGAAGCACATGTGCAACTACCTGAAGAATGGCCTCTTGGCATTTGTTTTTTCTTGTGAGCTTTTCTGTCAGTTGCTTCAGCTCAGTCACATCGGTCATCGAGATCAAAGATTTTTGAGTCCCAGGTATCATCTTAACCTGTACCAGAAGTTCTCTTTTGTTCTTTCGGTAATCTGTTATCGTGAGATAAAATCTCTCAGGAGCAGGCATTCTTGATTCATGGTAGTATTTTATTCTTTCAAGATCCTTCAAATCGACAAAGTTTGCCCAGTTTATCCTTTTCAATTCTTCCTTTGAAAGTCCCACCAATTCACACAGTGTTTGATTAGCCATATAGACTGTGAAGTTTTCATCTATGACTGCCATCGGAATAGCTACGGAATCGAGGAAAAAAGACAGCGCTTCTCCCAAAATCTGTTCCGTTCATGATCACCCCTACTCGACAACATGAACCTTCAACATATTTGTCGTACCCACCACACCACACGGTGCACCCGAAGTCACAACGACTACATCAGAACTCTCAACATATCCCAGAGATTTAACCTTTTCAACTGCCACGTGAATCATGATATCGGTTGAATGAACCTCTGGAACGAGTATTGGAATGACTCCCCAAACTATTGAAAGTTGATTGAAGGTATCATGATCTGGTGTCGTAGCGATGATCGGGCAGAACGGCCTAAAATGAGACACCCTGCGTGCCGTGCTGCCAGAGGCAGTTGAGGTTATTATAGCCTTGGCTCCTATTTCTTCGGCAACGTAGTAACAGGACTTTGCTATCGCTTCTGAAGGGTCTTCGGTCTTCTCAAGGTATCTCTCGGAAAAGATCGTCTTGAATTCTCTCAAATGTTGCTCGGCGTTCTCAACGATCCTGCTTGCCATTTCAACAACCTGGATCGGGTACTTACCCACAGCTGTCTCAGAGGTGAACAAGAGCGCATCTACTGTATCGAACACGGCACTTGCCACATCTATCACCTCTGCCCTTGTGGGAAGATGGCTTTCCACCATTGACCCAAGAACCTGTGTGGCCACGATAACCGGTACCCTGTACTTAGAGGCTGCCTGTATGACCTTTTTCTGAATCACAGGTAGTTCCTCTAAGGAAGTCTCCACCGCCAGATCCCCTCTTGCTATTATCACACCATCGCTGTTTCCGCAAATCTGGTCGATATCTTGAGTCGCTTTCTTGGTCTCTATCTTCACCAGTATTCCGGCATCTGGATCGATTGATTCGATCATCTTTCGTGCGTCTTTTACATCCTTTGAGCTCTTTACAAAAGACAGACAGAAGAAGTCAATTCCTATCCTTCCACATTCAGAAATGATTCTTCTGTCTTCTTCAGTCAGAGCGGGAATGGAGAGATCTGATTCTGGAAAATTCACACCGAGGTTTTCTTTTATGACTCCCGGGATCTCAACAAGACATTCAATCTTTTTCCCAGCGATCTTAGTTACTCTTAATCTTATCTTACCATCATCGATCAATATGGGATCGTCAACCTTGACCTCCTGTGTGAGTTTTGGATAGTCGATACTGATCAGACCCTTTGTGGAAGGAATCTTTTCTGTTGTAATTGTTATCTTTTCCTGCTCAGAGAGCTCGATGAACTCCTCCTTTTGTTCACCCGTTCTGAGTTTGGCACCTGGTAGATCCACGATGATCGCCACCGGCAGGTTCATATCTTCTTTGATCTCCTTTATGGTGCCTACGAGTTCCTTGATTTTCTCCGTACCGTAATGAACAGCGCTGAGTCTGAACCCATTTACACCAATCTCCAAGAGCTGTCTTAACACTGAAGGATCTTCAGTCTTTGGACCTACTGTGCATATCATCTTTGTCCTTCGCATCATTTCACCTCAGGAAAGAAGGTGTGCCAGTTGATACAATGACATGTCCAGCGTCTTTTTCTCTTCGAGTACTTCTTCGATAGGTACAGCCACGATTTTTCCAGACTGCAATGCCATCATTACGCATTTCTTGTTTTCCAAAAGAGCCCTCACCGCCTCTGCGCCCATTCTGGTCGCCAGAATTCTGTCGAACGCCGTTGGACTTCCTCCTCGCTGTATGTGTCCAAGTATAGACACTCGTGTCTCGTAACCTATTCTGTCCTGAAGATGCTTGGCAACATTGAGTGCACCTCCAGCACCTTCGGCAACCACTATGATACAGTTTATCTTTCCCCTCTTTCTCTCTTCAAACAACCTTGCAGTCAGTTTGTCCCAGTCTACGGGTATCTCGGGCACTATTGCGGCTTCGGACCCAGTCGCAAGCGCCGCGCTGAGGGCAATGTAACCTGAAGATCTTCCCATCACTTCAACGATAAAAGCCCGTTCGTGCGATGTAGCGGTGTCCTTCAATTTCTGAATGGCTTCGACTACGGTGTTCAAACAGGTGTCCACACCAACGCACATATCGGTTCTTGATATATCGTTGTCTATGGTACCAGGTATCCCGACAACGGGAATTTTGTGCTCTTCATGCAAGAACTTTGCACCGGTCAGGCTCCCTTCTCCACCAATGACAACAAGGCCCTCTATGCCAAAGGCCTTCAGTTGTTCGGCGGCCTTTGCCCTGCCTTCTTTTGTGTAGAATTCACCACATCTACTGGTTCTTAGGATTGTTCCGCCCCTTTCCATTATTCCTGCGACATTGGGAAAATTCATCTCTCTGAAAGCACCGTCTATCAACCCGCAATATCCTCTTTCTATCCCAATCACTCTCAAAGAATTTCTCACACCAAATCTCACTATAGCCCTGATAGCCGCATTCATTCCAGGTGAATCTCCACCACTGGTCAACACACCAATAGTTTTCATTTTTCGCCACCTCCTGGTGTAAAATTGATACTGGATTGATTATACAACGGGAGGAATTTTCCTTGTGGAAGGTTTTGATACAAGAGATCGATCTGGCAACCGCCAACATCATAAAATCTTTGCTTGAAGAAAACGGCATCGAAGTTTTGATCAAACCTGGGATCTTTGACCCAGTCATCTTTGGTCAAGGTGGGCTGGTTCAAATACTTGTGTTGCAAGATGATTTACAGAAGGCACAAGAGATAGTTAAGGAGGCGCTTGAAGGTGAAGAGAACTCCTCTGTATGAAAATCACATCTCTTTAAAGGCGAAGATGGTTGATTTTGCTGGTTGGGAGATGCCACTTCAGTATGAAGGTATCACCAGCGAGGTAATGAGTGTCAGAAAAGCTATTGGGATCTTTGATGTCTCGCATATGGGTGAGATTGTCATCGAAGGTGATGACACAGTTAGGTTTGTTGATTATCTTCTCACCAACTCCTTTGGGTCTCTGAAAATTGGTCAGGTTATGTACACAACCATGTGTAATGAAAATGGTGGAATCATAGATGACTTACTCGCATACAGACTGGGCGAGAATCGAGCTATGCTTGTTGTGAACGCTGCCAACACGGACAAGGATTTCAGATGGATTGTTGAAAGATCATCGGGTTTTGCCGTGAAAATCACCGATGTCTCGATGGACTACGGGTTGATCGCGGTTCAGGGACCTTCAAGCGAAGAGTTCCTGAAAAGGTTTTCGGCGGATATAACCGGATTATCCTACTACACATTCGGCAGTTACACGATCTTCGGTAAGTTCTGCATCATTTCCAGGACCGGTTACACTGGCGAAGATGGCTTTGAAATCTACTGTAAATGGAAGGACACACCATTCATTTGGGAGGAACTTCTCGTGCGGGGGCAAGCCTTCGATCTCAAACCTGCAGGGCTTGGGGCAAGAGACGTTTGCAGGCTTGAGGCATCTTATATGCTCTACGGCAACGATATGGATGATCACACAACACCTTTGGAAGTAGGTCTTTCCTGGGTTGTAAAGTTCGAGAAAGATTTCGTGGGCAAGGAGAGTCTTTTGAAACAGAAAGAAGAAGGCTTGAAAAGAAGAATCAGGGGACTTGAAATCCTTGACAAGAGGATCGCACGACATGGTATGGAAGTTTTCAGAGAAGGTCAAAAGATAGGCACCATCACAAGTGGAACATTCTCGCCAACACTGGGCAAGTCGATCGCACTGGCAATGATGGACAATCAGGTGAAAATCTCAGATGAGGTTGAAGTCGATATCAGAGGAACAAAGGTGAAAGCAAAGGTTGTGAAGTTACCTTTCTATAGAGGTTCGGTCAAAAGTTGATCAGGAGGTGTAGATGATGAAAAAGTATGCAAAGACTCACGAGTGGGTTCAAGTTGAAGGAAAAGTTGCAACGGTTGGTATTTCGAACTTTGCACAGGACAAACTTGGAGATGTGGTGTATGTTGATCTACCACAGGTCGGCAAGGTCGTCAAAAAAGGAGAAACCCTTATGAGCATTGAATCTGTCAAGGCGGCAAGCGATGTGTATGCGCCTGTTAGTGGAAAGGTCTTGCAGGTCAATGAAAAGCTGAACGATCAACCAGAACTTGTGAACAAAGACCCAGAGGGTGAAGGTTGGCTTGTTAAGATCGAAATGACCAATCCCAATGAACTGAATGAACTGCTTGACGAGGGGGCGTACAAAAAGCACTGTGAGGAGGAAGAATGATGCATCCATACATTCCTCATACTGATGAGGAAATTCAACAAATGCTCCACGCAATTGGTGTGGAGCATATCGATGATTTGTACAAAGACGTTCCAATAACAGTCAAAGAATTGAAAATCCCAAAAGGTTTAGATGAATTCACAGTTCTTTCTACTCTCGAATCGATCGCACAAAAAAACGCGGTGATAGAAAAAAAGAATATCTTCATGGGTGCAGGCATATATTCACATTACATTCCTCAGGTTGTGGAATCTGTAAGTTCAAGGCCTGAGTTTGTAACCGCGTATACGCCTTATCAAGCAGAGGTATCTCAGGGAACGCTTCAGGCACTCTTTGAATACCAAACGATGATCTGTGAGCTGACAGGCATGGAAGTTGCGAACTCCTCAATGTATGACGGCGCTTCTGCACTTGCTGAAGCGATTTTAATGGCACACAGGATAAATAACAAACACAAGGTTTTGATCAGTCAGGCAGTCCATCCGGAGTACATCCAGACCAGCCGTACTTACACTTGTGCTCAAAAGCTTTCCTTCCAGATCGTGCCTCTAAACGGTTCTGGAATGACAGACACAGCGGTGTTGAAAAACTCCATAGATGATGATTCATGTGCTGTTGTGATACAGTACCCGAACTTCTTTGGGATCGTCGAAGATCTGAGAGCCATAAAAGAAGTTGCTAAGGATCTTGTCTTCATTGTGGTGGCAGAACCCTTTGCATTGACGGTACTCGAACCCCCCGCAACCTTTGGCGCAGACATCGTTGTTGGAGACGGACAACCACTGGGCATACCCATGAGCTATGGTGGGCCGACGGTGGGGTTTTTCGCAACGCTTGAAAAGCATGTACGCAAGATGCCCGGTAGATTGATAGGTGAAACAACAGATGTCGATGGCAACAAAGGCTATGTGATGATCCTGCAGACAAGAGAACAGCATATCAGAAGAGAAAAAGCCACATCGAACATCTGCACCAATCACGCATTGATGGCTGTGAGAAATGCGATTTTCATGGGCGTTCTTGGACCCAATGGCATGAAAGAGGTAGCTTATAAGAGCTATTCCAACGCACATTATCTTGCCGAGAGGATACAACAGAAAGGTTATAAATTGATCTTCGATGGGCCATTTTTCAATGAGTTCGCGGTGAGGATGACAGATGACTACGATTCAAAATGGAGAAAGATTTTTCAGCACGGTGTGCTCGCGCCACTTCCACTCGGTTGGTACTTTAATCAATACAAAGATGGTGCTCTTGCTTGTGCAACGGAAGTGAATACTAAGGAAAGTATCGACAAGTTCGTGGAACTCCTGGGGCGTGATGGCATATGACAATCTTCGAAAAATCGGTTACTGGCAGAAAGGCATTCAGATTTCCTGACACAGCCATTGAAAAAAGAGAATTTGATATCCCGAACCATCTATTGAGAAAAAAAGCACCACAACTGCCTGAACTTTCTGAACCAGATGTGGTCAGACATTACACCGACCTTGCGAGCAAGAATTATTCTGTTGATAAAGGTTTCTACCCGTTGGGATCATGTACGATGAAGTACAATCCCAAGATCAATGAATACACCGCAGCCCTGCGTGGTTTCAGCCAGATACACCCTTATCAACCTTGGGAATTCACTCAAGGTGCGCTCCAAATCATCTTTGAACTCAAAGAGTTTCTGTGCGAGATAACTGGAATGGATGATATGACACTGCAACCGGCCGCCGGTGCTCACGGAGAGCTAACAGGCATGCTGATAGCAAGGGCGTACCATCTGTCAAAGGGCGATTTCAAAAGGCACATCGCGCTCGTACCAGATTCAGCACACGGCACAAATCCGGCTTCTGCCGCCATGGCAGGTTTTGATGTGGTAGAACTCAAATCGACCGAAGATGGATTGATCGATCTTGCAGAGCTGAAAAAGAATCTGAGCGACGAAGTTGCGGTTTTGATGCTCACCAATCCCAACACACTCGGTCTTTTTGAAAAAGATATCACCGAAATCGCCAAGATGGTGCACGACGCAGGTGCATTGCTCTACTATGACGGTGCGAACCTGAACGCCATCATGGGTAGGGTGAGGCCCGGTGATATGGGTTTTGATATAGTTCATCTCAATCTGCACAAAACCTTTTCGGCACCGCACGGAATGGGTGGACCTGGAAGTGGCCCCGTTGGTGTGAAGTCATTCTTGGCGGAGTTTCTGCCAATACCTGTGATCAGAAAAGCTGACGACAAATACTACCCCGATTTCAATCTTCCAAAGAGTATAGGCAGGGTGAGAAGCTTTTACGGCAACTTTCTGGTGATGGTTAAGGCTTACACGTATATACTCACGATGGGAAGAGATGGTTTGACTCACGCCTCTCGCATGGCTGTGCTCAACGCGAATTATCTGAGAACTCTGATCTCAAGGTTTTTGAACATAGCATCACCAAGAACGTGCATGCACGAATTTGTAGTCGACGGCAGTGAATTTGTAAGGCAAACAGGTGTAAAAGTTTTGGACGTGGCAAAAAGATTGCTCGACTACGGTGTACATGCCCCGACGGTGTATTTTCCTTTGATAGTTCACGAAGCTATGATGATCGAACCAACCGAAACCGAAAGTAAGGATACCTTGGACATGTTCTCAAAGATCTTAAAGCAGATCGTAGAAGAGGCAAGGACAAAACCAGATATAGTTAAGAATGCTCCATATAAGACACCTGTTAGAAGGCTCGATGATGTCACGGCAACAAAAAAGCCTGTTTACAGGTTCAAGAGACAAGGCTGATGAGTCTTGCAAAAAAACAGGGGGCTTGTAGCCCCCTTTATTTGTCGTTATTTTTTATTGTTGAGGTGCGGAGATTCTGTAAAGATCTGTGACGAAATCCACGCGGTTTATCAACTCTGGCTGGTCATCCACATCGAAGATGTAAAGACCGTCATTTGCAGAAACATAGGCGTACAAACCGTTGGTGTAGGCTCTGATTATCACGTCTTTCGCATAACTTGTGTTCGTCCACTCAGTGCAGGTTGAGATCTCTGTCTTCTCTAAGTTGCCTACCAGATCATCAAGATCAAAGCTCACAATACCGCTGTTTCCCGCTGCAACAAAGACTCTATCTTCATGGACCGTTATACCTGCGAAATCCTCTGACAGTTTTCCAAGCTCCACGCTGGTCGCGTACGGCGTCAGGTCATCGTATGCCTCCAAATAAAGAGAGTTAGAACTTGAGCCAACCAAGAGTACGTAGTTATCTTTGAGCACCATGTCCAGCGGGGTATAATTCAGTGTAGTCTTACCCTCGACATTCAAAGCACCATCGGTTCCGAGTTTCAACTTGACCAACGTCGGCAAATTGTTTTGTGAACCTGCCAGATAGATCATGTTGTTTGATCCAATCGCTATCGCGTTCACCGACTTCAAACCACTGTAGGGGGTACTTGATCCGGTGCCGATGTTGTAAGCAAAGGTTCTGTCGTTGCTTGCAACAATCAGGTAGTTTGAGCCACTGAAGGTACCTGCTTTAATTCTTCTGGCATACGCGGGATAACTACCGAAGGACGAGATGACCTTCGTCTGTGGGTCTTTTCCCGATAGATAATTTGCCAGGTTTGCACACACGATATTACCTGAATAATCGATCATGTAAGCCCATTCACCAAAAACGACAATCTCTTTTGTGCTTGTGATTTGCTCTTTAAAGAATGATGGATAATCTATTTCGTTAGGTCTCGTGACATCGTATATCAGAAGACCATTTGATGCACCGGCGACGTACAAAAAGTCCCACACATTTACAGGTCTTGTGAATGGCGATATGGAAAACTTGTAAACCTTGCTGGAGCTACTCAGGTTCTTTGGATCTTTTGCAACGATCTTCCATTGATAACTCTTGCCGGGCTCCAGACTCACCACATATTGGGTTTCCTTTATCCCTTCCTTATAGAGCGAAAGACTTTGGCTCTGTTCGGCAAGATACAGATCATATGTCAGAGTGTCTCCGTCAGGATCAGAGCAACTCCACTTGAAGGTAACATAGACGGTGTTCAGGATAGTATTATCCTGTGGTTGAATCAGCGTTGGTTCATTTGGAGCTTTGTTTGTCGGTGTTTGACCCCCACCTCCAAACCATTCACCGATCCCTGCACACCCCTGCAGAAAGAGTAAAACTATGAGCAGGATCGCCGGCAAAACATACCATTTGTTTTTCATCTTCAAACCCCCTTTTGGCACAGTACACACCAATGACTGGTAAAATTGTACCACAGGTGAATATTTTCAAGGAAGAGGTGTTCAAATGAAGGCGTTACTCGTTGATTACGATGGAACACTTGCAATCGTTGACGAAAAGGAATTTGCCAAGACTTATTTTGAGTATCTGAGGAATTTCGTCGAACAGAATTTCTCTGTAACTATTTCGATGAAGGATATTCTTGAGTGTGTTGAGCACATAACTCTCTTCGCAGATGGCAGAACAAACAACTATGAGAGATTTTTGAACTGCTTCAAGAGTAGGTATGATGTCTTCTTAGATTGGAAGACTGTTTTCGATAGGTTCTACGGCAGTGAGGCGTTTGACAGACTCAAAGAACTGATAAGACCAAACACTTCGCTCATCAGTTACCTGAAAGCTTGCAGGAGCGGAGGGAAAAAGGTGGTTCTTGCGACAAATCCTGTTTTCCCCAAGAAAGCGATTGTCAAGAGGATGAACTGGATAGGCTTGAATGAGTCGGATTTTGATCTTGTAACTCACATGGAGAATTCCCATTTCTGCAAGCCCGATCCAAGGTATTTCTTACAGATATGCTCTATAATTGGTGTAGAGCCAGCCGATTGTGTCATGATAGGCAATGATGATCTGTTTGACAAAGCCTGTGAAAAGGTGAGTATCAAATTCGTACTTGTTGGTGAATTTCACTTAGGGGGTGATTGGGATGATTCCAACGCTGCTGAGTGAGAAAAAAGTCGACAAAACACTTGCGATTCTGGCTGTGGTCTTTTCGCTTTTGGCTGGTCTTGTTTCAGCCATTGGTCTTTGGAGTGTTATGGTAGGGATCTTTGAAGGTTTCATCGACGGTTGGCGAGGGTACGGATATGGTACTGGAAGGATTTTTGGTGGCTTTTTCATAACATTGATCTCAGGTCTTCTTGGCATCCTTGCAGGTATCTTCACATTGATAGTTCTCAACCAGTGGAGCGGTGTACTCAATGAGAATATCCAGAACACAAAGGTTCTGCTCAGCTATCTCAAGCAAAAGGTTGAATCTGAGAAACAAATGAACTTGAGCGTGCTTGAAGGACACCTTTCGACACTCAATTTGAACATCTGGGCATACTGGGTGTACCTGGTATTCTATGTGATCTCTTTTCTAATACCAGTTGCGTCCTTTGTCTTTTCAATCCTGGCAATAGTCTTCCTGTCTGTATACCTGCAGAGCGTGTTCAGTGTTTCCAAAAGACTGGAAGAGATCAAGAACGCTATGTATCCACTCTTAGGTATTTCTTTTCCGATGATGAGTTACATAAAACAGCGAAATGTCGGAATCTTCATTCTGCTCACGATTGTGACCCTTGGGATATACTGGTGGTATCTTCTGATAAAACTCTCCGATGAGATCAACCAGTACATCGATGCAGATCAGAAGATCAGGCAGGTGATCAATCTCTGAAGGTAATGATAGACGTCGACGATGTGCTAACCAATTTCAACAAGGCATTTCTGCAGTTAAGCCATGAGCTCTTTGGGACACCAACAGATATTCAGATAGAGGTATGGGACTTTTACAAATGTGTCCCCGGATTAACTTATGAAATGGAACAGATCGTGTGGGAGAAGATCAGGCAAACAGATGATTTTTATTTGACTTTGCCTGCATATGCTTCGCAGGAAGATCTGTTGTTGCTGAGAAAAGTTATTCAAACGGGTGAGCACGAGATCTTTTTCATCACATCGCGTTTTCCCACAAAGGGTAAGAGTATTGAAGAACAGACAACTCTCTGGATAGAAAACCATGTTGGTGTGACACCAAAGGTCTTTGTCACATCAAAGAAGGGACAATTCTGCAAGGAACTTTCAATTGAGCTCGCTCTGGATGATGCTCCACATCACATAAACGATCTTACAAACCATGGCATCCCTACGGTAATCATGGATTGGTCTTACAATAGACACATCAAAAACCTTCCGAGGGTAAGAACCCTGGGGGAGTTCATCGCATTGATATCAAGGTGATCATGTGATAGATGCAGTTGTTTTCGATATGGATGGTGTTTTGATCGAGACCGAGAGCGTCTACAAAGAAACTTTCAAACAGATTCTGTCAAAGTACGGTGCCGTATACTGTGAAGAATTTTTCCTTCATCTGACTGGAACTACTCTTGAAAAAGACGGTGCGACAAAGATCATAGAAAGATTCAATCTGCCGGTAAGTGAGAAACAGTTGATAGAAGAGATCTATGAAACCTTTGATGAAATCTCAAGCAAGCTCAAACCAAGAGAAGGTGTTTTGGAAACCATCAAGACCTTGAAGGAACTAAAAAAACATGTAGCCCTTGCCACATCAACTGTGAAAGACAGGGCATTGCAAAGACTCGAAAGATGTGGCTTGACAGATTTCTTTGATGTGACGGTCTTTGGTGATGAAGTTATCAACAGTAAACCAGACCCATAGATATACCTCAAGGCGTTGGAAAGATTGAAAACTGAGGGCTCTCGAGTGGTTGTTTTCGAAGATTCCGTGAATGGCATAAAATCAGCCATCGGTGCGGGAATCTCGTCTGTCTTGGGTGTACTTCACGACTACAACGATCCCGAGTCCTTGATCAAAGCCGGCGCTGTCTGTGCAGATGAACCTCCGCAGGTTTTCTTTTTTTTCTTAGAAAAGTTGTTGCAACTGTAAAAAGATGAGCTATACTCTTAGGTAAGATGGGGGGTGAACAAATGGCTTGCGCAAACAAACCCGAGCCAAAGAAACCTGAGGAAAAACCAAAGGAAACCAAAAAAGAAAAACCCAAGAAATAACTGAATCCCCCGGTAAAGACCGGGGGATGTCATTATATCTGTGCGACCCACGAAAATCTTTTCAAAAACTCATCAGGATTCATCTTCGCTGCACTTGACAGTTTTGCGAGCATGTTGGTGTCCGACAAATCTTTCTTGGTAAGCCTTATCATATAACCACGCGCGACCCGATAGTGTTCTGAGTTGATATCCACCATTCGCACCTTTGTTCTGCCAGTCGATGGGTCGATCAATTCTTCGAAAGGCAGCACTCTGATCCTCCCACTTTCGACGCAGATCATACCTCCAGACAGGTGTTTTTCAAAATCTCCAAGCAAGAATCTGACCGCGCCATACCCAAGTGTTCTTGTGTAATCGATATCGAATGGAATAGGTCTTGCGCATCTGAGTTCATAACCCAGTGTTACATCTATGATGTTCAGCTTTTCTCCTCTTTGAGCAAAACGTTTCTGAACTTCACGCTTGAGTATTGTCGCCAAAGGTATCTCGCTGAGTCTTATATGTCCATGCGGGTCTCGTTCGACCGTCACACCTGGGATATTAGACAGTTCCTCTGGATCGATCATTTCTCCTATGCCTTCGGCTATTATCGCAAGACCATCATTTCTCCCGAGAACTCGCCTCTTGAGAATTGTGGTCTCAAGTATGTCGCAGACCTCTGAAAGCGTTATCTTTTCCTTTTTGAATTCTTCACCGATCACAGTTAGGGCAGCACTCGCAGATTTTCCTATACCCAGTGCCAAATGTCCCGCCTTCCTACCCATCGCAACTACAAAGTACCATCTGTTGGTTGTTCTTGAATCCTGCATCAAGTTGTAAACAAGTTCGGTGCCAAGATGGCGTGCGGTTTCAAATCCAAAGGTAGGCATACCACCAGGCAGTGGCAGGTCGTTGTCAATTGTCTTTGGGACATGTGCGACACGAATCCTGCCTGAACTTGCCTTTGAAACCGCAGAGGCAGAGAACGCAGTGTCATCTCCACCAATTGTCACAAGGTAATTGATCCCTAAATCTGTGAGGCTTTTCAGAACATTTTGAAGATCTTCCGCTTTCTTGGTTGGATTTGCCCTTGAGGTCCTCAGAATAGAACCACCCTCGATATGAATACGTGATACATCTGAAATAGTCAGTGGGCGGATCATATCGGTTCTACCCTTCATGAGATGTTCAAAGCCATCGTAAATTCCTATTACTTCCAGGTCATTGTTGATTGCTTCGATCGTGACGGCATTTATAACACTGTTGATGCCAGGTGCTGGTCCTCCGCCTACGAGTATCGCAACTCTTTCAGACATCTTCATTCACCCCTTTGTGTGAGTTTGCGAGTTTATCTGTTAAATTATAACCTATCTCCGATGCTGATTGAAGCCTATCTCAACGCAGTCCCACCTGTCTTGCTCAAATTCGGGTGGTGATGAAAACCAAATGTTGCACGTTAACAATTTCTTCAATGATTCTTCTTCATATCTTCAGTTACAGGTTGAGAGTAGGAATAGTATGATATTGCCAAAAGGGAGGAAGGTTTCTTGAATATGGTGACAAACATCTTTGAACAGATTTCTATAGAAATGAAGAACGCTAAGAAGTGCAACCGCCCGGTGATCACACTAGGCGGTGTGCACGTGTTGTAGCACACACCTAAGAGGAAAAAGATCACCGGGCTACCAGAAAAGGTAGCCCGGTTTTCTTTTTATGGAGAGGTTCACAGGCAAGAACAACATCTTTCAAAGGGGGAATTTGGATGACAGAGGTTCAGGTTGAAAGTGAAAATCTCGCGCAGAATCTGACTACCAACGCAATCATTGAACTGATAAGCAAATCCAAAAAGAAAACACCAGTGACTGCTTACGTGAAAGGAGATTTCAGAAAAGCCAATCTTGGCAATCTTCATTTTTTCGGGACTCAGAACTTTGGAATAATCGTTGGTGATTACGAAGAACTCAGAAGTTTCGTCCAGGAAAACCAGCACAGAATTCAAGACATTCACATCGAGGTACACGCAAGAAACTCTGCGCTTCCATTGGCAGATCTGACAAAGTACAACGCACGAATCGAACCAGGGGCGATTATTCGCGATCTGGTTCAGATTGGTGATGGGGCTGTGATCATGATGGGAGCCGTTATAAACATCGGCGCAGTAATCGGTGAGAAGACAATGATCGATATGAACGCCGTCATCGGCGGAAGGGCAATGATAGGAAAGAACTGCCATATAGGAGCAGGTGCTGTGATAGCTGGGGTGATAGAACCTCCAAGCGCCAAACCGGTTATTGTTGAAGACGATGTTGTGGTCGGTGCCAATGCGGTTGTCTTGGAAGGAGTGACGGTGGGAAGAGGCGCCGTCGTTGCCGCTGGAGCTGTCGTCATAAACGATGTTGAACCATTCACAGTCGTTGCGGGTATTCCAGCGAGGTTCATCAAAAAAGTCGATGAAAAGACCAAGGAGAAGACGAAAATCGTAGAGGCTTTGAGAGCTCTGCCCACAGAACGGGGGGTGTTCTTGTGAGCCACTTATGCACTGTATACAAACCTTTTGATCTACAGATTGACCACGCAGAGGGAATATATCTGTACACAAAAGATGGAAGAAAATTCGTTGATACATTTTCAGGTATAGGAGTTCTGGCTTTTGGGCATGGTGACAAGGATATCGAGGAAGCGATGATCAACAAAATGAGGCGATACACCCATATTTCCAATTTCTTTCTGGACGAAGACGCTGAATCTGTTGCTGCAAAGCTCATCCAAAGAACAAGGAGACAGGGAAGGGTTTTCTTTTCGAACTCCGGAGCAGAGGCGAATGAGGCAGCTTTGAAAGCTATCAAGAAAATCAGAAAAGGTATCATAGTGGCCTTCGAGCAAGATTTCCACGGTAGAACCCTGGGTTCTCTTTCTATAACGGGGTTTTCAAACCTCAGAGAGCCGTTCAATCCACTTTTGCCAAACGTAGTGTTTCTACCCCACAACGATCCAGAAAGGTTTGCGAGCTTTGTGCGACAGAATCAAGTGGCAGCAGTTTTTGTTGAGTGTCTTCTTGGCACTGGAGGCCTCAGATCGATCTCCAACAATATGGCAAGGACACTCATGCAACTCAAAGAAGAACATGACTTTATACTCGTTGCCGATGAGGTTCAGTCCGGTCTTGGCAGGACTGGTAGGTTTTTCTGTTATGAACACTTTGGACTGAAGCCAGATATTATAACCGTTGCAAAAGCACTTGGAGGAGGACTCCCGCTTGGGGCGACTATCTTTTTGGATCAAATCATGGATGTCTTTCAGTATTCGGAACACGGTTCGACCTTTGCACCAAATCCCGTTGCGCTGGCAGGTGCGAGTGTTGTGATGAACAAGATCAACGATTCATTTATCGCAGAAGTGGCACAAAAGGGTGAGTATCTGAAGAATGAACTGAAATTCATAAACAATGGATTGATAAAAGAGGTACGAGGGCTCGGCTTGATGATTGGTGTGGAGGTCAACGTAGATCCAGAAAGATTGAAGCAGATTGCCTTTAAGAATGGCCTTTTGTTGAATCTGGTGAGTAGGAATGTCGTTCGCTTCTTACCGCCATTGAACATCACCTACCAAGAGATAGATACGATCGTGGAATTATTTGAGAGAAGTATCAAGGAGGTAGACTTTGAACGAAATAGAACTGAGACATCTTTTGCATCAAAGGCCTGAACCTTCTTTTCAAGAATATGAAACACAGCGGATCTTGGTCAAGCACATTCAGAAACTCGGTTATGAAGACATCAGAAAGGTTGGAACAGGCATCGTTGTTTTGAAAAAGGATTCAGATGGTCCGTTTGTGTTGCTTCGAGCTGAGATGGATGCCCTGCCGATCGCTGAGCAAACTGACTGCGCCTTTCGTTCTCAGAATGGCTATATGCATGCATGCGGTCATGATTTTCATATGGCATCTCTGTGCTGGGCGATGCGCAGGGTGATTGAGAACAACTTGAAGGGTAACCTTGTTTTTGTGTTTCAACCCGCAGAGGAGTCTGGAGCTGGCGCTGTTGAGATATTGAAGTACCTTCAGCAGTCTGGTATGGAGGTATCTGCGGCGATCGCAATGCATGTGACAGATGAATATGAAGCGGGAACAGTTGCATCTCGAGCTGGAGTGCTTTTCAGTGCGTCTTGCGAAGTAGATGTAGTTTTCAAAGGTCTTGCCGCTCATGCAGCCTTTCACCAGCAGGGAAAGGATGCGATCAGATCATGTGTTGATTTTCTCAAAAAGATATACGAAACAGACTGGGGACAGGACTTGATCTGGTTTGGTAGATTAGAAGCAGGATCTGCAAGAAATATAGTTGCAGACAGAGCTTTAATCCAAGGTACGATCAGATCCACTGACCTGAAGGCAGTTGAAAAGAGATTGAATGAAATTCGACAGATTGCAGAGCAGTCTTGCTTAGTTTCTAAAGCAAGTTGTGAAGTCATCAAGGGTACGCCATACAGGCAGGTCGAGGTTGACGAAAATCTCTGCTTGCTCTTGGAACGAACAGCTGCGAAAATGGGTATGAAATTCTTGAAATCTCAGGTGAAATTGACTGCTGAAGACTTTGGATATTTTTCAGCTTACTATCCAACCTTGATGTACTGGTTTGGTACCAGAAGAGGAAACACCTTTGGCCTGCACAGCCCCTGGTTTTTGCCTGCCGATGATTTGATTGAGACGGCAGGTGAACTTTTCTATGAAATTCTTGCGCAACTGTGTTGATTCAGATATCATATAACTATTAGGAAATCTTTCAAGGGGGTGCAGACCTTGCTTGTATTGTTTGCAGCAACCTTGGTCACAATAGGCTATGTGATCTTTCTGAGTTTCAGAATTCTCGATAACAGTCCTGGGAATGAACAGACGATCGAACTTTCACGGATCATTCAAAAAGGTGCGAGATCCTTCCTTTTTGAGGAATATCTGGTTTTCTTCCCGGCAGTTCTTGCGCTTGCTGTTTTGTTGTTCATCTTTCTTGGATGGAAAACGGCGGTTTCATTCCTTGTTGGTGCCGTTTTTTCAACTCTTGCTGGCTTTTTCGGCATGACAATAGCTACGAAATCCAACGGGCGCACGAGCTGGGCTGCGTTGTCTGGCATGACAAAGGCTTTGAGGATAGCCTTCAGTGGTGGTGCTGTGATGGGGCTAACGGTCTCTGCCCTCGGATTGCTTGGTCTTGGGTTTGTTTATGAACTGACAGGGGACATGACCTGTGTCAGCTACTATTCACTCGGCGCGTCCTTTGTGGCGCTCTTTGCAAGAGTTGGCGGTGGTATATACACAAAGGCTGCCGATGTTGGAGCCGATATCGTCGGAAAAACCGAGGCAAACTTGCCTGAGGATGATCCCAGAAACCCAGCGGTAATCGCAGACAATGTCGGAGACAATGTCGGAGATGTTGCCGGAATGGGCGCTGATTTGTACGAATCTTATGTCGGATCGATCTTCTCGGCGCTCGCGCTTGCAGTCTTCATGAACAGTGAGAAGGCAGTGAAGAGTGTACTTTTTGTTGTCATATCTGGACTGTTGAGTTCAGTAGTCTCGGTGATAATAACAAATCTCACAGTGTCTAAGTTCAAGAATCCCTCATCTGCGTTGAGGTTTGGAACAATTCTGTCGAGTGTGTTGTTGCTTGGTTCGATGTTGATCTACTCAGTTATTTCAGCCTGGATTCAGATCTTTTTTGTCGTCTTTTTTGGAGTGGCAGTTGGTACAAGTGTAGGGCTTTTAACCGAGCTGTACACCTCAGGAAAGAAGATCGCGAACCTTGCAAAATCTGCAACGACTGGACCCAGTAACATATTGATCAGTGGTCTTGCACTTGGCATGGAATCGACCTTTGTTATCACTATACTCATAGTGATTGCAGTTCTGCTTTCCTATAAATTGATTGGACTCTTTGGAGTTGCGCTGTCTGCTGTCGGCATGCTCGCCACACTTGGTATGAATCTTTCGGTGGATGCGTACGGTCCGATAGCGGACAACGCAGGTGGAATCGCTCAGATGGCAAAACTCGAAGAAAATGCACGGCAGGTCACAGATAAACTCGATGCGGTTGGTAACACAACTGCTGCTATGGGAAAAGGTTTTGCAATAACATCCGCGGCTTTAACCTCGCTTGCGCTGTTTTCCAATTATGCGAATGTCACCCATCTGGCAACGCTTGACATAAGAGACCCTGCTCTTTTCACCGGAGCTCTGGTGGGCGCGATGCTTCCATTTCTGTTCTGTGCTCTCACTATGAAGGCTGTGGGAGATGCCGCAGATGAAATGGTGGAGGAGATCAGAAGACAAATCAGAGAAATCCCAGGTCTAATCTCTGGGCAGACAAAACCAGATTATGGCCGCTGTATCCAAATTGCGACAAAGGGCGCGCTCAGAAGGATGATCTTCCCATCTCTTCTCGCGGTTGTGACTCCCATATTGAGTTATTTCATTCTGGGTACGGCGGGAACCGCGGGGGTGCTCATCGGTGCAACGGTTTGTGGTGTTATGGTTGCGATCTTCATGGCTAATTCAGGTGGAGCCTGGGACAATGCGAAGAAGTACGTCGAAGAAGGACATCTCGGCGGGAAGGGTTCGATAGCTCACAAAGCTGCCGTGATTGGAGATACCGTGGGAGATCCACTGAAAGATACATCAGGTCCCTCGATAAATATCTTAATAAAACTCATGGCGATTACATCAGTTGTGATAGCTTCTCTGATTGGGAGGTAGGCTTATGAAGAGAATAGCTGTACTTTGTGTGGGAAATGATTGTCCTGGTTTGAACGCGGCGATCAGGGCAGTTGTCATGAAGGGTTCTGAGATTGGTATCGAAATCCTTGGTGTTAAAGACGGCTTCGAAGGCTTGTTCACAGACAAAATCGATGTGCTCACCAAGTCTTCAGTTTCTGGAATCTTGCACCGCGGTGGAACGATCCTTGGAACATCTCTCTTTGCCCCCCAGGAACCTGAGGATCTTCAAAAGGTGGCGAAGAAGTTAGAACAGTATTCCATAACCTCTTTTCTAATACTCGGTGGCAGACTTGGCGTGAAGGCTGCTCTGAAACTTGCAAAGGAGAATATCCCATCTATCCTTGTGCCAGCTACTATAGACAACGATCTACCCTTCACGGATTTCTCGATAGGTTTTTTCACCGCTATTGAGCATGTCAGAGAGGCGCTTGATATGCTACATGCAACTGCAGAATCCCATCACAGAGTTATGATCGTTGAAACAATGGGAAAGCCAGGCGGGTGGATTGCCGTCACAGGTGGACTTGCAGGTGGTGCAGATTATGTAATCACGAATGCAGAGTCTGTCGATCAGGAAGACCTTTTGAACAAGATCCGCAGTCGTTACGAAAGTCAAAAGAGATTCTCGATCGTTGTTGTTGAAAGCGGTACTATCTTGCCTGAACAGATCTATCAGATAACCGGAACAGATGAAAGAACGCCTGCTGCACAGGTTATCGGCGCGTTCATTGAAAGAGAACTGAAAGATATCGGAATAGAATGGAGATACACGAATCTTGGGTATCTGCAGAGAGGTGGTACACCTGTTTGCATGGATAGAATAATCGCAACCCAGATGTCAACACGGGCTGTGGAAATGGTCAAGTCTGCGAGGGTTTATCACGCGCTCGGCATGAGAGGTTTGACTGTAACAGAGGTTCCCTACTCTGAAACAATGGTGAATGTGAAAATAGTGGATGAGCAACTCAGAGGTCTGGCAAAGCTCTTCTATTGAGGTGATTTTGTGAATTTACTTCAGATCGTGGGACCAGTGATGGTGGGACCATCCAGTTCTCACACCTTTGGTGCAATGAGAATTTCAAGATTTGTGTACAAAATGATAGGACAGACACCAGAAGAAGTGGAATTCTCCCTGCACGGGTCTTTCGCGAAGACCTTCAAAGGTCATGGGACTGATAGGGCTTTACTTGCTGGCATTATGGGGTTGAGATACGATGATGAAAGGATCAAAGACTCGTATTTCTTGGCCAAACAGACTGGGTTGAGATATTCCTTTAGATTGGTTGAGCTCTCTAACGTCCACCCAAATACGGTGAGGATCAAGGTTCAAACGCAGAAAACTCAGCACGAGGTGGAAGGCTGTTCAATAGGTGGAGGGGCAATAAGAATCACCAAGATAGATGATGTCGACTGTGATCTGAGCTGGAATTATGATACTCTCATAATTGTCAACAAGGACGAACCAGGTGCTTTGTCGAAGATCCTGAGTAACATCAAAGCAAATATTGCGAATTTGTATCTGAGAAGGATAAATCTGCTTCAAGCAAAGGCTTTGACGATAGCAGAACTCGATTCACCACTCGAGAATCTGCATGAGCTTTTAGGCCTCTCTTGTGTTCTCGAATACTATTTTGTGCCAAAAGACGATTTCTTGTAGAATCTTTTCAGGTGATGTCGATGAATCTGCGCGAGTTGATCGAGCTGGAGCAGAAAACGGGACAACCGTTTCATGAAGTGATTTTGTTGACCCAGATGATGGAGGATGGATCAGATCCCATCGATCTCAGGAAAAAAATGAAGGTTTTTTTAGAGACAATGCTCGATATAGCCGAGAAAAATTTCGCAAAGAGTCAAAAAACTCTTATGGGCCTTTGTGGTGAAAACGCCTCTGTCTTTGCTCAACATCTCCCCCAAATGATGGGAGAGTTCAATCACATGACGACAATCGTAGCGCTTTCTATTGCCGAAGCCAATGCCTCGATGGGTAAGATAGTGGCCTGTCCGACGGCTGGAGCTTGTGGAGTGGTACCAGCCATGGTATACGCGCTCAGAAAGCTGAAAGGTGTTTTGGAGGAATCACTCGTGGATGGTCTGATCGTGGCTGGAGCTGTCGGAGCTTGCATCGCCGAGCACGCCTCGATCTCCGGGGCTGTTGCAGGTTGCCAGGCAGAGATCGGCACTGCCACCGCCATGGCAAGTTCATTGGCGGTTTATTGCTTGTCTAAGAACAGTGATAAAGTAAGTCATGCCGCTGCCTTGTCTTTGAAGTCTTTGATGGGTCTTGTCTGCGATCCTGTAGGCGGATTTGTCGAAATACCATGCGTAAAGAGAAATGCCGTCGCAGTGAATATCGCCATAGCCACGGCAGAGATGGCGCTTGCTGGAATACAGAGTGTGATACCGTTTGATGAAGTGGTGCAGGCGATGGCAAAGGTTGGTAAGTCTTTGCCTGAAGAACTCCGTGAAACCGGTCTTGGTGGTGTCGCATCGACCAAGACTGCGACATCTCTGTTAGAGAAAATAAGAGGTGAACTGATGTGAAAAGAGAGAGTGTCGAAATAACTGAACCTGTTGATCTCTGTTTGAAGAATGGGAGATTGAACCCATCGGCACTTGGCTGGTCAAGAAAACCGCTGATTCGCTGTAATCTCTCAGATCATATTTTCAGAAAAAAGAAATGGAACTACTGGGCAGTCTTCAATCAAGAATGCCTGTTCTCGGCGACGATTTCCAATCTGGACTACATCGGAGTTGTATTCTGCTATTTTCTTGATTTGAAGACCAAAGAATTTTTCGAAGAAACCGTTATAACACCTTTTGGCATAGGCTGCAATGTACCAAATGGAGTCGACCAGAGCATCGTTTTCAGTTCAAAAAAGATGAAAGTAAGCTTTTCTGAGCGCTCAGGCATGACGGTTTTAGAGGCATCCTTCACGACCTCTGAGAACAAAGCCGTGAAGGCGAATATCGAGATCTTTCGCGCCAACACTGAGTCACTAAACGTGGTTGTTCCGTGGAGCTGGTGGAGGTTTCAGTACACGAGCAAGCAGTTTTGTCTCAGAGCAAGGGGGAAGATTTCTGTTGACAACAAAGTCTATGATCTTGATTCAAACAAGACATTCGCCACACTGGATCTCGGCAGAGGTGTGTGGAAATACTCAACTTTCTGGAACTGGGCGAGCTTTGCCGCTGATTATGACGATCGAACAGTCTTGGGTGCAAACCTTGGGGCTGGTTGGACCGATGGAACGGGGACAAACGAAAACGCGATTCTGATCAACGGAAGACTCAACAAGATTGCGAGCGATGTAGTCTTTCAGTATGACAAACACGATTTGATGAAACCATGGCACATCTATTCAAAAGACTCCGATGACGTCGATCTGGAATTCCAACCGATTTATCATCGTACGGCAAAGACAAATCTTGTATTACTCTATTCAAGAGTTCACCAAATGATAGGTACTTTCAAAGGTTTTGTTAGAGGTGAAAACAGAGAGATGTACATAATCAGAGATGCGATAGGTTGGGCCGAAGAACACCACGCTCGGTGGTGATTCAGCCCAACAGAGCATCCACGAATTCTCTTGGGTCAAACGGCCTTAGATCCTCAACGCTTTCACCAACCCCGACAAACTTAATTGGCAACCCGAGTTCTTTCTTGATTGCCAACGCGATACCGCCCTTTGCTGTGCCATCCAGTTTTGTTATGACCACACCGGTTACGTTCACCATCTCTTTGAAAATCTTTGCCTGCACAAGCCCGTTCTGCCCGGTTGTCGCATCTATGACCAAGAGAACCTCATGCGGTGCACCTTCAACAACCTTCCCAACAACCCTGTGAACCTTTCTCAGTTCTTCCATGAGATTCTTCTTCGTGTGCAGTCTTCCTGCGGTGTCGATGATTACGATGTCTCTTTGTTTCGCTTTCGCGTGATTCACCGTGTCGAACGCAACGGCTGCTGAATCTGCTCCTTCGTTGTGGCTAATCACAGTACAGCCAACTCTGCGTCCCCATTCTTCTAACTGTTCGATCGCCGCAGCTCTGAAGGTATCTGCCGCACCAAGCACAACCGTCTTGCCGAGCGATTGAAAGTAAGATGCCAGTTTGGCTGCTGTGGTTGTCTTTCCTGTCCCGTTGACTCCAACGATCGTGATAACAAATGGGGTATTGCTATCCAGTCTCAATTGGTTGCCGTCTGACAAGAGTTCTACAAGTATCTCTTTCAGAGCAACGAAGGCATCATCTGGTTTTGCCTCTTTGAGTCTTTCGATTATGTACTGCGTCGTTTCATAACCAACATCCGCCGCGATTAGTCTTTCCTCAAGTTCCTCAACTACTTCATCACTCAGTTTATTTCCCTTCAAAAGCTGTGAAAGACCCTCAAAAAAGGTCTTTCTTGCCTTTGCAAGTCCCGCTTTCAATCTCTCAAAGAATCCCATCGATTACACCTTCCTGTGTGGGTCATATTCATTGAGTGCTTCTATCGTTTTTGAAACAACAGCACCGCCGTCTGTTTTGATCTTCTGTGGCTTTGCCTGATTTCTGGTTTTGAGTTCTACAAAACCTTCTGTGAGAGCTCTACCTACGGTTATTCTCAATGGGAAACCGATCAAATCGGCGTCTTTGAACTTCATGCCCGGCGAGAGTTCTCTGTCGTCCAAGAGAACCTCGATACCCTTTTCCATCAAATCTCTGTAGATTTTCTCTGCCAGTGCTTTTTGGTTTTGGTCCTGCATTGACACAGTCGTTATAATGACTTCGAACGGGGAAATAGATTTAGGCCAGATGATACCATCTTCATCGTGCAACTGTTCAACAACTGCCGCCATCGTTCTTGAGACTCCCCAACCGTAGCATCCCATTATGAATGGTTTCAGTTCACCGTTTTGGTCCATGTACAGCGCATTCATCGATTTGGAATACTTGGTGCCAAGTTTGAAGACATGACCGAGCTCTATACCCTTAGATCCACTCAAAGGTGCGCCACAGTTTGGACATGGGTCATTTGGCTGGACTACTCTCAAATCTGTGTAAGAATCTACTGTGAAGTCCCTGCCGAGGTTTGCGTTGATATAATGGTGATCCTCTTTCATTCCTCCAACAACCACATTTTTCATGTACTTCACACCGTGATCTGCCACTACGTGAAGGTCTTTCACACCCACAGGCCCTATGAAGCCTATCGGGACCCCGAAAGCCTCAAAGACTTCCTTTGGTTCAGCGAGTCTGAGAGATTGATCGTTCACATGGACTTTGAGTTTTTCCATGTTCAATTCTCTGTCTCCTTGAATTAGAGCCATCACAAAGCCGTTTCTCCCCACAAAGAGTAAGGATTTGACTATCTGACTTGGCTTTACGTTCAAAAATTGAGCAACTTGCTCAACTGTTTTGACATTCGGTGTGTGAACCAATGTCAGAGCCTTTTCAACATCGTCACTTTTGCTGTACTCACCTTTGTAAGGTGCCTGCTCATCATTTGATGAATACCCACATCTATCGCATCTGAGAAGATTTGTCTCACCGACAGGTGCAAAACTGACAAACTCGTGAGATTCATTGCCGCCTATTGCACCAGAGGCTGCCTCTGTTATGACATAATGTAGACCTATTCTCCTTGCAATATTGCTGTAAGCTCTCGTACAAGCTTCATAGGCTTCGTCGAGTGATTCTTGACTGTCATGGAAACTGTATCCATCCTTCATGATGAATTCCCTTGCTCTGAGAAGTCCAAACCTTGGTCTTATCTCGTCTCTGTATTTTGGACCAATTTGATATAGAAAGACAGGTAGTTGTTTATAGGAACGAAGTTCATCTTTGACAACCTGTGTAAACACCTCTTCGTGTGTTGGACCGAGTGTGAACTCCCTGTCATGCCTGTCTTTGAGTTTCATCATCTCTGGTCCATAATCTTCCCACCGTCCTGTGATCTTCCACAGTTCTGCTGGCTGAATTATCGGCATCGTAACTTCTTGTGCACCTATCGCGTTCATTTCCTCTCTGACTATGTTCTCGATCTTTGAGAGTGTTCTTTTCGCCAAAGGCAGATATGAATAGACGCCAGCGGCGGTTTTTCTTATGAATCCTGCCCTGTACAAAAGGGCGTGGCTTATGACCTCGGCATCTGAAGGAGCCTCTTTCAAAGTTGGTGCGTACAGTTGTGAAAATCTCACGCTCACACCTCCATTCTTCCACAAATTATAGCAGTTGTCTGTGATAAAATCATCAATAGACTGTTCAATCTGGAGGACATCTTGCGGTGAAAAGGACATTTATTGTTTTTTTGCTGGCCTTTCCATTGCTCATTTTCAGTACACAGACGATCAAATTCGTGAGCGGTGAAGAATACCCGCCGTTCATTTGGAAGGATGAAACAGGAAGACCTGCTGGAATAACGGTCCAGATACTGCAGTTGCTTGAGAAAAAGCTCGACATCTCTTTTGAAATAGAGCTCATGCCCTTTTCCCAAGCACTGGAAAAGCTTCAAACAGGGCAAGCCGATATGATCAACTTCATATTCAAAACGCCCGAAAGAGAAAAATTCCTTCTCTTCTCAGAACCAGTTATGAATCTCGAGAGCAGAGTGTATTTCAGAAAGTCTTTGAACATCAAGTCTTTCTCAGATCTCACACCTTATTTGGTTGGAGTTGTCCAATCCGATGAGAATGAAAGGTTGCTCAAGCAGAAAAATCCTTCGATCACCTTCAGGTATTACAAAAACAGCGAAGAAATTGTTTTAGCTGCGAAGTCTGGGAATATAGACGTTTTTGTTATGGATGACCTCCCTGCGCAGTACTATTTGATAAGAGAAGAGATCTTCCATGAATTCTCAACATTGCCAGCTATCTCAATTCAGCAAGTTTATTTCGCTTTTCCCCCAGACAGGCAAGATCTTGCGCGAACCATAAACAAAGGTTTATCTCAGGTGAGCAGGAAAGAATTAGAGAAGATAGTTGGTCCCTTTGCCAGGCCATCTCATTTCATCCCTCTGTGGGTTTGGTACCTATTGGTGATAATTGCCTTGGTCTCTGTAGGTGTTTTTGTGTTTTCCGTAATCTTGAATCGGTACCTGGCAAAGCTCGTTACAAAAAGGACAGCAGAGCTGAACAAGAAAAATGAAGAGCTTACAGCGTCAAATGAGGAACTGGACGCCCTAAATCAAGAGCTGAGGGCATCCTTCGAGGAAATGGAGGCGATGAACGAGGAACTAAACCAGACAAATAGAGAACTCGAAGAGAAAAACAAACAGGTACTTGCCTTTCAAAACGCTTTTTTGAAGCTTCTGGATATTTCCTCGAAGATGACTTATGAGACTATTCAGGAAAAGGACTTTCTTTTTGAGACACTCAAAATCTTCAAAGAATACGCAAAACAGATAGATCATATTGGAGTAGCCTTGAAATCGAGTGAACAAGGAAAGACACTCTTTGTGATATGCCGTGATAAAGATCAGGTTATGGTTCAAAGAATCGATCGGCAGATAGATTTTCAAGACGTGGCTCTGGCAAATACAATAAAGGAAATTGCAGCACAGGTCTGTGAAGAACCTGTTGAAAGAAATGATTGTCGGTTGCAGTTCATAAGATCTTTTGATACAATTCACGGTGTTTTGTTCTACAGCGCAAGTGATTCATCTTTACCCGAAGAAAATCTGCGAAGACTTGCTGATTTCATAGCCACCTTTCTTTCGTTGAGAAGTTATATCAGAGAGCAAGGTATATTCCATAAAAAGTTGCTCTTAGTTATGACCAAGGCTCTCGAATATTATGATTACTACACCAAGGGTCATTCTCAAAACGTAGCAGAGTATGCCGCGAAGTTCGCAGAGTGGCTCGGATTGAGTAAAGAGACCATCAGAAGACTTTACTGGGCTGGTCTTGTGCACGATGTGGGTAAGATCTTCGTATCTCAGAATATTCTGAATAAGAATGGTTATCTTTCATCTGAGGAATACGAATATGTGAAGGTTCATCCGGTGAAAAGTTACGAACTTTTGGTAGAAGCAGGTCTACAAGACATTGCGCATATTGTGAGACATCATCACGAGCGATTTGATGGTAAAGGATACCCTGATGGCCTTGCGGGTGAACAGATTCCCTTTGAATCAAGAATACTATCTCTTGCCGACAGCTTCGATGCCATGACTACGACAAGACCGTACAAGAACGGGATGAATGTCCAACAAGCAATAGAGGAGATAAAACGGTGCAGCGGTTCTCAGTTTGATCCAAAGTTGTCGGAGGAATTCATCAAAATGATAGTTGAGTCGAAAATGATTAAGGGTTCTTGAATACCTGTGTACTATCTACATTCGATCTCTCCATTACTGCTGTTGAGGAAAAACTCACACGGTCTAATTTTCTCTCATCATCCTTTACCTATCACCTTTACATCGCCGACGCAGATGACAGTTGAGTTCAATATGTAATCTTTCTCAAGAATGGAAAGAAGTTCTTCGATCGTCGAGGTTCTTATCAGTCTTCTTTCCATTTTAAACCCCCATGATATTGTAACCTAAAGCCGTTTGTGCGACAATTCTCATATAGGAGGAGATAGTAGTTGATCTACAGATTTCTGATATGGTCGGTTGTGTTCTTCTGGGGTATCTCTTTTGTTGCAACAAGGGTTGTAGTGCTCTCCATTCCTCCGGTGACGGCAGCGTTTATGAGATTTTTAATCGCCTCTGTTGCATTGATTTTGATGACGAGAAAACTTCCAAAGCTTTTGAACTGGCACAGTTTCTTCGCTGGTTTTTGGGGTGTAACAATGTATTTCATCTTCGAGAACAGTGGACTTGTCTATACTTATCCGACAAATGCCTCGCTCATAGTGTCCAGTGCGCCTATTTTGTACACACTCTTTTCCCACTTGATTCAGAAAAGAAAGACAACTCTTACTGAATATTTCGCTTCCTTGATTGCCTTTTTCGGTGTAGCGGTTGTCATATTGAACGGCAGGTTTGTTCTGAAGGTCAGTTTGAAAGGTGATCTTATGCTCCTTGGGGCTGCTTTTGCCTGGGTTTTCTACACCTATCATGTTGAGAAGATGCCAGATTCAGATTCACTCATTGGCGTGATGAGCATAACCTTCTGGGGCGTTATAACACTCTTTCCCTTTGCGATCTTGGAAAAAAGATCGCAGATCACTTTTAGCACGCCGGTGATCTTATCTTTGCTCTATCTTGGTATTATCTGTTCTGGTATCGCATACGTCTTCTGGAATATCGGTATAAGACGTGTCGGTGCCCGTTACACGACAAATACGATCTATTTCATACCCGTGATCACAAGTGTTGCTGAAGCGATTTTGCTGAAGAATCTGCCGAACCTTTACACAATCATCGGTGGTACACTTGTGCTCCTTGGCCTTTGGTTGTTCAACAAACAGGAAAGGAGGAAAGAAAGTGAAAGCCTTTCTCAGAGTAAGAATGAGCCAACATGATGCACACTACGCTGGAGGGTTAGTGGACGGCGCGAGAATTCTTCAGTTGATCGGCGATGTCGCTACAGAACTTTTGATAAGACACGATGGAGATGAGGGACTATTCAGAGCCTATGATTCCATAGAGTTTTTGAAACCGGTTTTCGCTGGAGATTTTCTTGAAGTACATGGCGAGATTGTTGAAGTCGGGAAGAGCTCAAGAAAGATGAGGTTCGAAGTCTACAAGGTGATCACAAACGCGAACATACCTGGTCACGAATCAGCTTGCAATGTTCTTGACCCACCGGTTCTGGTAGTCAGGGCCAGTGGAACTTGTGTAGTTCCCACACAAAAACAGAGGAAGGTGAACAGAAATGGATAAACTGATTATTACCGTAGCGGTCTGCGGTGCCGAGGTTACAAGACAGGACACACCGTATATTCCTTTGACACCCGAGGAAATCGCTCAACAGACCTACGATGCGTATCTTGCCGGTGCCTCGATCGTCCATTTACATGTCAGAGACCAAGAAGGGAAACCAACCCAGGACGCGGAAATCTTCAAAAAAGTCGTGAAGATGATCAGGGAAAGGTGTGCTGATATCATTGTCCAAGTTTCAACAGGCGGTGCTGTCTGGATGAGTGCTGAAGAAAGGCTCCAATCACTGCAAGCAGATCCAGATATGGCTACCTTGACCACTGGAACTGTGAACTTTGGGAACGATGTTTTCATGAACAGCATGCCCATGGTTGAAAGATTCGCGTCAGCAATGATGGAAAGGTCTATCATGCCAGAGTTTGAATGCTTTGATATGGGGCATATAGCAAATGCCATGCAGCTTGTGAAGAAACAGCTTGTAAAGGGTCATCTGCACTTTGATTTCGTTATGGGTGTTCCTGGAGGCATAGCTGCTAATGCCAGAAACCTTGTTGCGATGGTCGATAATCTACCAGATGAAGCTACGTGGTCTGTAGCCGGTATAGGCAGGAATGAATTCACGATGGCTGCGATGGCGATAGCCATGGGAGGACATGTCAGGGTTGGCCTTGAGGACAATATCTACATAAGCAAAGGCGTTTTGGCAAAATCAAATGCCGAATTAGTTGAAAAGGTGGTAAGAATCGCCAAAGAACTTGGAAGGCAGGTCGCAACACCGCAGGAGGCAAGGCAGATACTTGGACTGAGGGGCAATGAAAGATGAAGGTGATCGTTGTCGATTATGGTTCTCAGTATACACAGCTCATAGCAAGGGTCATAAGGGAACTCGGTTATTACAGCCAGGTTGTTCAGTACGATGAAGAGATAGACACCTCAGAGATCGGAGCGGTGGTTCTATCTGGGGGACCTGCCAGTGTATATGAAGAGAATGCACCAAAGCTGCCCAAGTGGTTTGATCGATATAAAGGAAAGGTTTTGGGAATCTGTTACGGAATGCAGCTTGTCTCTCATGAACTCGGTGGAATCGTTGAGCGAGGAGAGGTGGCTGAGTACGGTAGAACTGAGATCGAGTTAGTTGACGCGGATCTGATTTTCTCTCAAATAGAAGATAAGCAGACGGTTTGGATGAGCCACGGAGATCATGTGAAAAAACTGCCAATGGGTTTCAGAGTTTTGGCAAAATCGAAGGACGGTATCATAGCAGCCGCAACAGATGACAAAAGATTCTGGCTTTTACAATTCCACCCAGAGGTGCGGCACACAGTCCGAGGCAGGGAGATCATCGGAAACTTCCTTTCCAAGATCTGCGGACTTTCTGCGAATTGGAACTTAGAGGATTTCATAAAACAGAAGATTGAAGAACTCAAAATTCAGTTGTCTGGAAAAAAGGTTATCGCAGCTCTCTCTGGAGGCGTAGATTCCTCGGTAGCCTGCGTGCTGGTGCACAGGGCAATCGGCGGCAATCTTTTGAATGTCTTTGTCGATCACGGTTTGTTGAGAAAGAACGAAGAGAACGAAGTGCCAAGGGTTTTCAAACAGATGCTCGGTTTGAACCTTGTCAAGATAGATGCAAGGGAATTATTCTTGGAGAAGCTCAAAGGTGTAACAGATCCTGAAAGGAAGAGAAAGATCATTGGAGAACAATTCATAAGGGTCTTTGAGAAGCAGGCTCAGGATTATGGTGCAACGCACTTGGTTCAAGGAACAATCTACTCCGATGTGATAGAGAGTGCGCATTCTGGCAAGAGAACTGCTGCCATAAAAAGTCACCACAACGTCGGTGGACTACCTGAGCGCATGAATCTTGAGATTGTTGAGCCACTCAGAAATCTTTTCAAAGACGAAGTGAGAATCGTTGGTGAGATTTTGGGAATACCGCGTTCGATCATTCACCGTCAGCCCTTCCCAGGACCAGGTCTTGGTGTGAGAATAGTAGGTGAAATAACCCAGGAGAAGCTTGCGATTCTGAAAGAGGCAGACAGTATTTTCATAGACACCTTGAAAGAAACTGGTTGGTATGAAAAGACTTGGCAGGCCTTTGCGGTACTCTTGCCCGTTAGGTCGGTCGGTGTGCGAGGGGATCAGAGAGCCTACGACTATGTTCTGGCTTTAAGGTCTGTCGATAGTGTTGAGGGTATGACAGCAGATTGGTCAAGGCTTCCCCACGAGGTGCTCGATCTTGTGTCAAGGAGAATTCTCAACACAGTAAAAGGTATTGGGAGGGTAGTCTACGACATCAGCTCAAAGCCCCCGGCGACGATCGAATGGGAATAATCTGAGTCTTTTCGCCTCCTCCTTCTTCAGAAATCTGACTGTGCTGAACTACGATATGCTCTTGCAGTTCAGAATGAGAGAACTGTCATCTTCACTCTTCACGATAGGACTTCTCTCAACCATAACAAGCGCCGTTGGTAGCTTGGCTTCACCATTCTGGGGAGCGATTAGTGATGAGTTCAAAAGCAGAAAGAAGGTCCTTTTGTTGCCCTTGGTCGTTGCCTTTGCCGTTTTACCGCTTTACTCTGTGTCAGCAAAGCCCTATCACTTCTTCTTAGTTGGTATGATCTTCACCTTTTTTTCATCTGTTTTTGAGCCTGTTTGCACTGCCATCTTGATAGAATCTTCCAATTTGAAAACAAATATAACGATATTCACACTCAACGCCGTGAACTCATTCGGCATGGGACTGGGTAGGATAATCATTTCTCCGTTGTTAAATGTTGTCAGCGTTGTCTGGGCGATGAATATCATGTACCTTATTTCTCTGTTAGTGATTCTTTTTGCCTTTTTCGCACCAGATGCCGACCACAAACGTTATGAGATCATCAGAACGAATCTGCAAAGAATGTTCTCTGCCATAGCTTCAAGAAATGTGCTCAGAAAAAACAACCTTTGGGCAATGTACCTTGGTTCCTTTTTCAGACAACTGGGTATCGGTGGCACCTTCGCCTTGATAGGTGTTTATCTGACTGAAACGGTGGGCTTGAGCAAAGCACAAAGTGTTCTTTTGGCTTCTGCAAACCCGTTTTTACAGGTGCCATCTCACATATTTTTTGGGTGGCTTGTCGGGAAATCTTCTTCAAAGGATATCGCAGCTTTTGGCATGTTTCTCTCGGGTCTCGGTGCCATGTTGTTTGCTGTCAGCGGCAACTACATCATGGTTTTAGTAGCTTACGCGGTTTCAGGTTTGGGCTTTGGTGCCTTCATAAATGGGGCAACCAATTTCGTTTCTCAGAATGTCCCGGAAAACAGACGGGCGGAGTTTCTCGGTTTACTCACCTCCGCCCGTTCCTTTGGAAGCCTCTTTGGACCTTTGCTGGCTGGGTTACTCTCTGAGGTCTCTTTTGTTTTGATGTTTGCCGTTATGGCTGTGATTATGCTGTTTGGAGCACTACTCACTATGGTATACTGTCAGCGTTGATCTGGCCTTTCCTGCATTCGAAACATATTTGTTCTCTCATTGTCTGCGATCAGAGCCTTTCTGCGATGAACGGCATTCAAAGCCATTCTCTTGAGAATAGCGGTTATGTCGCTCTTTTTCAGAACTTCCTCTCCTAAGATCTTCTCGAGGTTGGGAGACAAGCGATAACCATTTTCACTTTCTGGGTCAAAATAGATTTGATCAATCTGATTTCTTGTGATCTGAGGGTTGATCTTGTTCAAAAGTCCTATGGCGAATTCCACAAACACATCGGCTGTTTCTTCGGGCCTTTTCGTGTTGGATAGCCTTTCTCGGTAGGCGCTTTCAATCTCCTTTTCAAGTTTCACAAAGGACAGAACCTTTTCACCCTTCTTCATTTGATCGGCCCCCTTTCAGATCTTTCTGTTCAAAAAGCTTGCCATCCCAACGGTGAGAATTGCCGCTGTCTCAAATCTGAGTATCTTTCTACCAAGGCTCAGCAGTTCCCCACTCTGTCTGAGTAGATCGAGCTCTGTTTTCTCGAAATCTCCCTCTGGTCCAACGATTATCGTGACATTTGCCTTGAAATCATCGATCTTTGCAAGTCTACCGGATTGATGAAGTACGATTACCTTGTTCTGATGTTTGACAAAACTCAGATCTTCATAAAGTTCAAGATCTGGAAAAAGACACCTAAAACACTGTTTTGCTGAATCTCTGATGATGAGCCTGATTTTCTCTTCCTTGCACAAATAAGATTTGCTTCGACGAGATTTGTAGATTATTATTTTATCTACGCCGAGTTCAACTGATTTCTCGACCAGAAGGCGGAGTCTGTCCCAATTCTGCGACGCAACACACACAACCAAACCGATGTCTTTTTCTTCTATTTTATTAGACTCCGTGATGAGTGCGCTGGATCGGTCTTTACCGATCTGAGTTAACTTGCATTTGTATAGATTGCCTTCGCCATCTGTTATGAGCAACGGTTCATCAATCTTGAGTCTCACTACCTTCAGATGCTGTGTTTCATGTTCATCCAGCTCGATGTATTTTCCCACGGGTTTGCCGAAGAACAGATGTGGCAATTACCCGAGCACCTCACAACCAAGGTACGGTTGCAGCGCTTTAGGAACATCTATTTTTCCATCGGGTCTCTGGTAGTTTTCAACCACTGCCACCAAGGTCCTACCTATTGCGACACCAGAACCGTTGAGGGTGTGGACGAAGGCGAGTTTTCCATCCTTTCTCCTGTATCTCATATTCCCTCTTCTGGCTTGAAAATCGGTGTCGTTACTGCACGAAGATATTTCCTTGTACGCGTTGTATGAAGGTAACCACACCTCAAGATCGTAAGTCTTTGCTGCACCAAACCCAAGGTCTCCTGTACACAGTTGAATCACTCTGTACGGCAGTTCGAGTCTCTTGAGAACATCTTCAGCGTGCGAAACGAGTTTTTCTAAATCTTCAAAGGATCGTTCTGGGGTCGTTATCCAGACCAGCTCAACCTTATCGAATTGGTGTTGGCGGATCATTCCTCGAACATCTTTGCCATAGCTTCCCGCTTCTCTTCTGTAGCATGGTGTGTAAGCTGTGTAAAGCAGTGGCAACTCCTTTTCCTCAAGAATCTCATCGGACCTCAGTGCGACCAGCGGTACCTCTGCGGTTGGTATCAGAAAAAGATCATCGGCTTCTATTCTGTAGGCCTCTTCTTCAAACTTCGGCAACTGTCCCGTGGTCGTCATTGTGCTTCTTTTAACAAGGTGTGGCACCCAGACTTCTGTATAGCCGTGTTCCTTCGTGTGCAAATCGAGCATGAAATTCATCAGCGCTCTTTCAAGTCTTGCAAAGTCCTTGTACATCACTGTGAATCTTGAACCGCTCAGCTTTGAAGCCCGGTCGAAGTCCATGAGTCCCAAGGCTGGTCCCAAATCCCAATGTGCCTGGGCTGGAAAATCAAACTTTCTCGGTTCTCCCCACCTGCGTATTTCAGGATTGAACGTCTCGTCCTTCCCAATCGGTACAGATGAATCGGGTATGTTGGGCACAAAAAGAACCAACCTGTTTATCTGTTGTTCTATCTCCTTCAGTTCAGATTCTATTGAATCTATCTGCTCACCTATCTTCTTGCCCTCATTCATCAGAGCCTCTACTTCCTGTGAACTGCCTGAAGCCTTCTTCTGCGCCACCTGCTTTGAGATCGCGTTTCTCTGAGAACGTAACTGATTCACCTGATTTGTCAAGTTGCGAAATCTCACATCCAAAGAGAGTATGTCGTCTACGATCTTTGTATCCTGGTTTCTATTCAAAAGCGCCTGCTTCACAAAATCAGGTTTTTCACGAATCAATTTGATGTCAATCACCCTATCACTCCTCCACAACCAATTCAACCTTGGCGTTGGTTGCAACCATTTTATCATCAACTGTTGAAATCTGCACACTATCAGCCCACATTTTTATATTCTTGTCATGGTCCAACAAGATCACATTGCCTTCGAGGTCTATTTTGCCAGCCTTTCTGTCGTAGAAGAACTTCTTTGCCGTTGCCTCGATCTTGCCTTTGAATATCTTGACTGTCTCCTGTGCGCTTCCTTTGAAGATGTCTTTGTCAAGATCGATATCCATGCTGTCACAGCTTATCAATATAGTATCGGTACTCTCCTTGTCAGCCACCTCTGCTCTCACATCACCTATCATTGTGCCCGTTTTGAGTTTTATATCATACTTCAGCGTTGTCGAAGTGGCAACACCATCCTCGAAGAATACCTCAGATTTGTTTGCGTCGACCAATCTCCATTCATTTTGGTACTTTGACACCTTCATGGACTGGCAGTTGACCTTGATTTTGTCTTCCTCGATCTCAACCTTCACATTTCCCTCGTAGAAAGCCTGCTCTTTTTCGGGTTTCACATAATCGGCGACTATGTGCACGGTTTTCGGAAAATACAGTATCGCAAGAATACAAAAAACAAAGGTAATTGTTTTTCTCACGCCATTTCACCTCAAAATTGTCCCATGGCAAAGATCAAAGCGAGCACACCAACGATGGCACCAGCTCCACCGATGAGATAGGCCGTCAAAAGATTACTCTCCAAATTCCTCTGCTTTGCTTCAAGCTCAGCTATTCTCTTTTGAAGCGTTTCGGTCTCGATGCTTTGAACGTTCTTCTCCAATTTTCCAAGGCTGAGTTCTGTGTTTTCAATTCTTTGAGAGAGATCTGCAATCGAATTCTGCATAGCAACCAATTGATCTTTGCTCGCGAGTGTTTCCAGAATTTTCATGTTCTGTTGCAGCTCCTCAACCTGACTTTTCACCGTCATCAAGTTTTGCTCGTAATCTGACAGCATCTTTTTTTGTGTCGAAAGATCGTTCTGAAGGCCTTTGGTCAGAACATCCAACCTTGTCGAAAGATCGAGAAGCTTTTGATCAAAGAGTTTTCCCTGCGCATAGAGCTGGACATTCATGTCATCTCTCAACTTTTGAATCGCCTGTGTATTTTCATTTGTTTTGGAAGAGATACTGTCTATACTATTTCTAACGGAGGAAAGATCTTTTGAAATATTCGATTGATTGGTTTCTATTGTCGAGATCTTGGTGTTGAGCAGTTCCACACTCTTGTCAGAGCTTGCAAGTTGTTTCTGAAGAGATGAAGTCAGATCTTCAAGCGCGCTAACCCTCGAGAAGAGTGGTTCATATCTCGAAAGCTGTAGTTGCTGGTTTTTCAAAGCCTCGTCGAATTCCTTTCGCAATTTGTCGTAGACTTGCTGGGACAGTTTGTCAGACTGACTCTGCATCTGTGCCAAGGCATTCTCAAAGTCTTTCAGTCTCTGTTCGTAGGTCTTATAAGCCGCCTCGATTCCCAGCACCTTTGTCGATAATTCTTGCTGGTTTTTCTCAAAACTGCCCAGTTTCTTTGGCACGTCTTGAAGTTGGAAATTCTTCAGGATGTTGTACAAATACTGGGCGATGTCAAACCTCGTTGTCAACAACCCGCCTCTGAAGTTCCCATTTTCGTCGAGTTCCATGATCTTGTTCTCGATCATAAAAGAGACCGGTTCATAGATGTCAAGAACAGGTGAAACATCCTTTATCTTCACCTCTGCGCAGAACGATAAGACTACAAAACTAAAAAGAATAAAGAAGATGGCTTTTCGCATTCTCATCACCTCCGATCAATGGACATAGACAACTTGCCCAGCTTCAACCTGCACCTGAAACTCTTTGCCACCTGTTTGCACAAGATAGATACCTGGTTTCACTGAATAGAATAACACAGGAGTGAGCCCCACAAACTTTTGATTCACATAGCATTTTGTCACTGCGTCGCTGAAGATACAAAGATAACCAAGGTCCTCAGTTGGTTTTATCAGGTGCAATGAACCAGCGTTGAATTGAAGTGTCCTCTTAGTTTTGGTGTCCGAATCGATCTCGATTGTGTGAAATCCCACAGGCAGATAGGTAACCGCCAACGGGTAGAAGGTCACACCTTCAATAACGTATTTGGTATCCTTAAACCTTGGCATTATCAGAGTTGCGTAATCGAAATTGATTTTCACAGAATCTGTTTGTTCAAGATCTACCAAACCTGCCCACGATCTTTCACCGAGTTTTGCCTCAACCCAATGAAGATCACCAGAAACCTTTATCTTCGATGATCCCCTTGAAACGGCCTTACCATCCACATAGACCATCGCATCATCGACAGTTTGGATGTTCAAGACTTTCGTAACTGGCGTCAAGTAAACCGTCAGTTCATTCATGCCCTGCTGTGGTGTGAACGTAATCTGTTTAGTCTCATAACCTTCCGCGCTTATTCTGAGCGCGATCTCCTTCAGTGGGATTTCGGTGAATAGAGCGGGTTGAATCTTCTTGCGATCTTCAAATTCCACGACTGCGTGGTCTGGTACCACATGGACCTTGATGGTGGCACAAGGAATCAGTGTGAACTCAAAGGTTTGTTTTTGAAGATTGTTCACACTGATCTGTTCGGTTAGGGTGAAAAAGTCATCTGTCTTCAAGGTGAGTGTGTGCTTCCCAGGTGCAAGATTTACGGACAATGGGGTTTTTCCAGCTTCTTTTCCATCGATCAAGACCGTCGAGATGGGCTTGGAATATATGGTGACAGTGGGGATTTGATCGAGTTTGTAATTGATGTCTTTCTTCTCAAAGCCCTGAATCTTCACTTTGTCGACTATTTCACAATAGCCTTGCTTTTGAATCGCAACACTGTGTTCCCCAGGTGGTAAGATCACTTCAACCGGTGTTTTTCCTGAATAGGTGTTGTTTATGAAAACCTCCGCCTCAGATGGTTGTGAGTCGATTCTCAGAGTCGAGGCGGGTGTCAGAGTCACGTGATATGTCTTAGAGGCATCATCTATGAACAGCTCCTTTGAAAGATAACCAGGTTTTGAAAACACCACCGTTGCTGGTGTGATGATATCAAACGTAGCGAAGCCTGATCTATCAGTTATCGCAAGAACTGTCTGCTGATACCGCACCTCCACATTGGGTGGGTTTGTTACCACGTTCACCGCAAAACAAGTTGATGCAACAAGAAGTATTGCTAAGAATTTCTGCACTTCTCGATCTCCTCTTTGAATTTCTGTAAGGTCTTGAGTAACTCCACCGAGCGTTCTTCTCCCATTGCGTCTATTACCTTCCCTATGAACTCAACCCTTTTTTCTATGACGCTTTTTACGACAGCCTTGCCAACATCCGTCACCGAGATCATGAAAACGCGTTTGTCCTTGCCACGAATTCTGGTTACATACCCTGTGCCTTCAAGCCTCTGGACGATACCACTGAGTGTACTTTTTGCTATTCCCAGTGATGAACTCAGTTCCGTCATCTTCATGGGACCTTTGAAGTACAGTCTCTGCAGAAGATCGAACTGGGCGGCTGTAATTGGGTAATCTTTCAAGACGCGTCTTCCTTCGACTTTTACTATGAAGCAGATATCTCTCAATATCTTTTCAAGTTCTTTTTTCAACTTGCCTTCCCCCTTTTAACATGTATTGCTACTGTCAGTTCGCCCTTTGTCTGTTTGAACATTTCTACAGCTTCACTTATTTTTCCTCTGTACAACTGCTGAAAAACCTTCGTCAGTTCTCTTGCAATAAAGATATCACAATCTCCCAAAATCTCGAGCGCGTCGTTCAGTGTCTTGGATATTCTCGTTGCGGATTCAAAGAACACGAAGAGCAGATTCTGCCCCTCGATCTCCCTGAAAAGCCTTCTTCTTTTCTTGTCACGCGGCAGAAATCCCACGAACAGCACCTTCGAGGCATCAAAACCGCACAAAGCAATTGCACTTGTCAAAGCACTTGGACCTGGCATTATATCTATCTGAATGCCCTTTCTCCAGCAAGCATCAACCAGCAGGCCACCGGGATCTGCCACGCCTGGTGTGCCAGAATCTGTGACAAGGCAGAGTTTCTTTCCCTTGTCCAAAAGACTCAGTATCATAGGAATACTCTTTGTTTGGTTGTGCACACCGTAGGAAATCAGATGTTTTGATTCGATGTGAAAGAATTTCAGAAGCTTCATCGTTCTTCTTGTATCTTCCGCGACAATCACATCTGCTTCTCTTAGTGCTCGCAGTGCCCTGATAGTTATATCCATCATGTTCCCGATGGGAGTTGCCACGATCGTCAGTTTTCCCGACAAGCGAATTCTTCCTCTCTTTGAAAAGCAAGTTCCATAATCTCTTGTGTTGGTGTGAAAGGTTCTGACTTTCCAAAGACGTTCTCAAACTCATTTTGTAATTTCTCAACGAGCTCTTGCAAAGTGATCGATTGGTATTCACACAACCCAGATAATCTGCCTTCCAGATCATTCTCGCTCATCATCAAAATCTTTGCATACTCTCTTGCATGCTGTTTTAAGACTATTGAACCGTGCTGAAGAACGCTTTTTTGAGTTCTCATCTGCGCACTTCCGACGATCTTTTTTCCATCTATCGTGATCTCGTAAGAAGAGGGTGCGTCAAAGCAAGCGGCCGTTCCTGCCTTCAATCTTTTGACTGGTTCTATTCGTGCGTCGAAACCGAGTTTGCGGAGAGCCGTTGCGATGCATTCACTTATCACAAGGTAGGTTTGAAGAACGCCACCCTTTGCCTTCGGATCTTCGATCGGCAGGATAAGAGCATAAGTCAATTCGTCCCAATGAAGGACAGCCCTTCCGCCTGTGGGACGAACAACCAAATCCATGTTGTTTTCTCTCAGAAACTGTGTGTCGAGATTGACCCTTTTTTGATGTCTTCCCAGTGACAGTGTTGGTCTTGCCCAAGTGTAGAACCTGAGTATGGGCTCGTTGCAATGTTCAGTCAGTACCATGTCCAGAGCCATGTTCAATTTGCCCGGGAAATTCCACGTCTTGATAACCTTCACCTGATCACCTCATAGGGGTTTTTTCAATATCGCCGACATTTTCCTTGGAAAGATTTGCTGGGTTTCTCTGAGTTTGCGAAACTTTAGCAAAGCCCTTCTTTCGCCGGTTTTCAGTGAGTATTCAATTGCCTTCTCGAGTTCAAGACCAAGGATTTTCATCGCGCTTTGTGATTGATCATATTCTTCTTTCCACTTTGGACCTTTGTAGAAAAAAAGTCTACCTCCGACCTTACAAAAAGGCGCACACAGTTCAGCAAGGACTCTGAGTTCAGCCACCGCCCTCGCAGTTACTGTGTCGAAGCTCTCTCTCATCTCGGTGCCCAGCTCCTCAACTCTTGAACAGATGACCTTCGCATTTTTCAGATTTAGGTCAGCAATCGTCTGATCTAACCATCTCGCTTTCTTCTTGATCGATTCAACCAGCGTGATCTTGACAGCAAAGACTATTGCGTAGACAATACCCGGTATTCCTCCTCCTGTTCCGATATCAAGAATTTCTCCTTCAACACGATCAACGGGCAAAAGAACATCGATGACATGTTTATGAATCGCCTGCTCATAATCCTTGATAGATGTCAAATTGATGGGTGCTTTTATCAGCAGATCGATGTATTCTGATAAAAGCTTTGCTTTTCTTTCTTCAATGCTCAGTCCGTACTCTTCAAAGATCTGCTGTACGATCTTCATACCACAAAGAAGGTTTTTGCCACCGTGCCTTTACCCATGTCATAGCCCGAGCCCAGAGCCAACACAACTGCGAGTTCGGCTGGAAGTCCGACTCGCGCTATCTTTTCGCAAGTTCTCTTTACATCATACGATAGCCTCACAAACTCGTACGAAATTACACCCTTTTCGACCTCAACAACGAGATAACAAGCCCTCGGATCACCGTCTTTTGGTCTTCCAACGCTTCCGGCATTCATTATCAGTTTTCCACTGACAGATTTGACCATCGGCAGATGTGTGTGCCCGTTGATTATCACATCGGCTCGAAGGTTTTCAACGAGTTTTTGCAATCTCTCCTGATCTGTCTGCGGTGTCACATACTCAAGCAGTTCATTCAAAGGACTTCCATGAACCAAGAGAAAATCAACGCCTTCAATCTCAAATTCCATTCTGTGTTTGAGTGAACGAAGGTGAGACTTAACTTCCTCTGAGGTGTTTTGAATCGTCCAGTTCAAGGAGATATCGCCGACCTCTGTTTCTCTGCCAGGGCTGTACCGACAGCCACAGCTCGATCTGGCATAGCCAACCCCATCATCGTAGTTTCCACTGATTGTTGGTACATCGGCAAGTCTTCTGACTACCTCTTCGGGATTTGGACCATAGCCAACCAGATCGCCCAAACAGTAGATTTTGTCTACGTTGCGTTTTTTGATGTCTTCCATCACTGTCTCGAGTGCCTCAAGGTTTGCGTGGATATCTGAAATAAAAGCCAGGATCATCGCAAAACCTCCTGGCTCTATTGTACACTATGGATTTTTCAGAACAGGCTGATCTGTTCTTTCTCAGGCAGCCCTTCCAGCTCAACCAACCTTTTGAAGATTTCCAGATGAGATTTGTTCACCTTTGTTCGCCTGACCATGTCCTCAAGCGAGCTGAATGGTTTTTCTTTTCTGGCAGATGTGATTGATTCTGCCACGTTGTCACCGAGGTTGGGAAGTTTGTTAAGTGGTATCCTCAGCCTTTCTTTTTCTATGATGAAGATTTTGGCATCTGATTTGTTTATGTTCACCGGTAGGAAGGAGTATCCCCTGTGGAACATCTCCAACATGAGCTCGAGGGTTGTTTCTCTTGACTTTTCTCTCACATCTTTGTCGAGTATCGTCGATAGTTCCGTCAGTTTCTTTTTTACAACCTCTGGTCCACCGAGTGCCGCTTCAACATCGAATTCATCACCTTTGAGAGTGAAATAGACCGCATAGAAAGCCAGTGGATAGTGCACCTTAAAGTATGCTATTCTGAACGCCATGCTGACATAAGCCGTTGCGTGCGCCTTTGGGAAAAGGTATTTTATCCTCTTACAGGACTCGATGTACCATTCAGGGATGCCAAGATCCTTCAGATCTTTTTCATTCTCCTCAGAGAGCCCCTTGCCCTTTCTGACATTTTCCATGATCTTAAAGGCTTTCGAAGCGTTCATCCCTTTTTTAATGAGATAATTCATGATATCATCGCGACATGCTATGACATCTGAGAGAGTGGCTTTCTTCTGCCTCATCCATTCCTGCGCGTTGTTCAACCACACATCGGTGCCGTGTGAAAGCCCAGAGATTCTGACCAATTCCGCAAAGGTCTTCGGACGAGTTTCACTGAGCATTCCACGGACGAACTGTGTACCAAACTCGGGTATTCCAAGGGTACCGACATCTGTATTGATATCCTCAGGTTTGATGCCGAGTGGCTCAACGCTTGAGAAAATTCTCATCGTATCCTCGTCGTCCATCGGAATCTGAATCGGATCAATCCCGGTGATATCTTTGAGGAGTTTCACAAAAGTTGGATCATCGTGTCCGAGTGCATCGATTTTCACAAGATCATCGTGGATCGATTCGTAGTCGAAATGCGTCGTCAAAACCATGGCTTCCTTTGTATTGGCAGGATACTGTATGGGTGTGAAATCGTAAACCTCGTATTCCTTTGGGATGATCATCAGTCCTCCGGGATGTTGCCCGGTGGTTCTCTTCACACCGGTTATGGCATTCGCAAGCCTTTCACTCTCTGCCTTTCTCACCTTTCTTGAGGTTTTCTCCTCATAGGCTCTCACAAAACCGTATGCAGTCCTGGAAGCTATTGTGTTTATCGTTCCAGCACGGTACACATGCTCTTTACCAAAGAGCGTTTCGATGAATCTATGTGCCTCATCTTGATAATCGCCAGAGAAATTCAGATCTATATCTGGCACCTTGTCACCTTCAAACCCCATGAAGGTTTCAAAGGGTATGTCCTGCCCATTTCTGTTCAAGTTCTCACCGCATTCAGGACATTTCTTTGGCGGCAGGTCATAACCTGAGCCATAACCGTTGTTCTGAACGAATTCGATGTAATGACATTTTGCACAGAAATAATGCGGTGGCAACGGGTTCACTTCGGTGATGCCCATCAAAAATGCAACGAAAGAGGAGCCGACTGAACCACGCGAGCCGACGACATAACCATCCTCTAACGATTTGTCCACCATCTTCTTGGCTATCAGATAAAGAACTGCATAACCGTGGTTGATAATTGCATCAAGTTCTCTGTTCAGTCTCTTTTCAACCAAATCAGGCAGAGGTTCTCCGTACAACTCTACTGCCCTTTGTGTTGCGATACTCCTCACCTGTTCCTCCGCACCTTCGATCTTTGGCGTGTGCAATTTCTTCTCAAGGGGCACAATTTCTTCGACATTTGAGGCTATTTGCTGTGGGTATTCCACTACCACCTTCAATGCTTTCTTTTCATCCTGCAGTATTTCCAGTGCTGCCTCGAGCATCTCCTGTGTTGTTCTCAGATATGCTTCTGGTTGTTCCGCTACAGTATCCTGTTGTGGTGCTTGCAGGACAGATCTTATCTTCTCATCCTCGGGGTCAAGAAAGTGCACATCACCTGTCATGACAACAGGAATACTCATTCTTTCACATATCTGGTAGAGTTTTTTGTATATCTCGCTGAGTCTTTCTCGTGTCAGGCCTATATCGTTGTTGATCGGGAGAAGATTCAACGGCATTATTTCAACAAAATCATAGAATGACAGAGTGTCTTCTATCTCACCCTCAGTTGCACCGGCCAACATCTCTTGTATCAGTTCACCGCTGACACAGCCACTACCCACTAACAATCCGTTTCGCAGCGATTGAAGATCACTCTTCGGGATCCTCGGTACGCCGTGGAAGTACTTCACATGTGCATTGGAAACCAATTTGTACAAATTCTTCAGGCCTTCTTTGTTCTGAACGATTATCGTCCCGTGAAACGGTTTTGACTGCTTGAGCATTGATTCTTTGTGCAGTACTTCTATTTGTCTAAAAGTTTGTATATTCTTTTCTTTTGCGATCTTCAACAGTTCCACGAAAATCTGTGCTGTTACCCTCGCATCTTCAAAGGCTCTGTGGTGAGAAAACGCACCGACTTTGAAATGATTGGCGAGTTTTTCAAGGTTGTAGCTTGATAGTTTGACGAGTCTTTTGGCAAGTGCCAGCGTGTCTATGACGGGTATCTTCCAGTTCACTTTCATGACCTTTTCAATCCAATATCTCAGGAATCTGTAATCGAAATTGGCGTTGTGGGCAACCACGATGCTGTTCTTACAGAACTCAAGAAACTTAGGGAGCACCTCTTCTATGGAAGGTTGGTCTTCGAGCATCTGGTCTGTTATTTTTGTGAATTCGATGGTGAAACTGTTAAGCCTCTCTTTCGGCTTCACGAGGCTATGGAAGTTCTCGGTTATCTGCCCTTTTTCAATCGCAACCGCACCTATCTCAATGATCTCTGAGAACATGGGATGCAGACCCGTTGTCTCAATATCCAGAACCACGAACCTGCTGCTGTCAATGCTCACATCGTTGTCGGTGCCGATTATGACAGGTTCTGAATCGTTAACTATGTAAGCCTCCACACCGAATATGGGTTTTATACCATTCTTCTTGCACGCCTCGTAGAAATATGGTATACCTTGAACTACGCCGTGGTCTGTCAATGCGATGGCATTCCAACCCCAAAGTGATGCCCTCTCGACGTATTCATTTATATCCAGTACACTGTCGAGGTCGCTCAGTTTACTGTGTGCGTGCAATTCGACCCTCTTCTGTGCGGCGTCGTCCATGCGAATCATGGGTTCGATCTTTTCGAAACCTTTGATGTGTAAAACGGGTTCACCGGCCTCATCGTACCTGAGCGTGCCTTCCAGAACGACCCAATCTTTCTCTTGAAGTTCGTTTGTGATGTGATCTGCAACGCTGTTGAAGGCAAGACATGTCATCGAGTCTTTTTTGTCTGTGAGATAGATTGCGGCAAACCTTTTCTTTCCTTCTCTCAGTTCCATCTTGAAGATCTGCCCAGCAAGTTTTACATTGTCCGTTTCCTGTGGCAGATCAGACGGCGTGTGATATCGATCTGTTTTCTTTGTTTTTCTTTTCTGCTCGGTTTTTTTCACGGCTATCTTTGGCTCTTCAGGCATTGGCTTTGGCTCTTCAACCTCGACCTTTATCTCCAGCTCTTTACCGAGTAATCGATTGACAACCTTCTTCACCTGGTTCATTTTGCTGTTAATTCTGTCCTTGCCAAACTCTCCAGAAACCGTCAGTATGACCTCTTCTCGATCGACAACGGCAGACTGAACGTATGGAAAACTCCCATTGAGCTCCTTTCTGAGCATCTCCAGATCTATGTAATCTCCAGATTTTGATGGCTCAAAGATGACAGAACTTTCGAAAAACTCCTGTAGGAGCCTGTGCAGATCTGGTGCGATCTGAATTGGCTTGTCTGTCTTTATAACGATCGTATTGATCTGACTATCATACTCGAGAGATTCAATCTGGCAGTCATACGCAGATTGAAAACCAATCTTGTTTGCGAGATCGTTAAAGGTCATCTGTAGATCTTCAACCACAATTCTCTTCATACTGTGAACCTCCGACTGAAGTTCTTAACCACAGCATGGCAGTAAGCTATGGCGAGGGCGTCTGCAGCATCGTCTGGCTTTGGTACTTCAGGCAGACTGAGCAGAATTTTTATCCATTCTTGAACCTCTTTTTTTGTGGCTCTACCGTTACCAGTCACAGCCTTCTTCACCTCGTGCGGCGTGTATTCATATACTTCTATCTTGTTTTGAGCAGCCGACAAGAGCACAATGCCCCTCGCCTCACCGACAGACATCGCGGTTGTCACGTTCCGAGAAAAGAATAGCTTTTCCACAGAGATTTCGTCTGGTTTGAATTCTTCGATCAGTTCGCAGAGATTTTCATATAGGAATTTCAAACGTAATGCTATCTTTTGTTCCTTTTCTGTCTGTATCGTTCCATGACGAATATGTTCAAAGAAATTCCCACTGACTCGAAGAATGCCATATCCTAAGATGCCAAATCCAGGATCGATACCAAGAACTGTCAAAGTACACACCTCGATCTTTGGTAGGCAAAACACATTATAGCCCTTTCATCTTTGTCGAGTCGTTACCCTTCTCTTAAAAATTCTGTGAAGATTCCAATTTTATGGAAAAGCACACCGTGTGTTCCCGATACTTGATCATGGTTTTCAGAGAAAATCAAAGTAATGAAGAGAAAGGAAGAGTTTCTCGCCAAATATCTGTGCAAATCATTCTGATCTGCGAGATTTCTCTGTTCATCTGCGCTTGAAGTGTGGCGCGCAATGTGATATTTTTGAAGCAAAAGCTTCCAAATGGTTTATCAATGGAAGAATTTACTCCAAAAGGAGGTTGTACTATGAAAAAACTTCTTGTGGCTTTCCTACTAATTCTTGCGACCCTGCTTCTTGCAGCTTATCCAGACAAACCCATTACCTTCATCATTCAAGCAGCGCCCGGCGGAGCATCAGACATGACATCAAGAACTATCACATCCATCGCACAGGAAATCCTGAAGGTGCCGATTACCTGCACAAACATCACAGGTGCATCTGGGGCAATCGCGATGAAAAAACTTCAAACCAGTAAACCAGATGGCTACACGATGGGGTATGTACCGGTTGAGCTTTCGATGGTCAAAGCTCTGGGATATGCAGACTTTGGACCACAGGACTTTGACCTACTCATGAGAATAATGGTGATACCCGCGGCAGTCACCGTTCGAGCCAACTCGCAATGGAAGACTATCCAGGAATTCATTGAGTACGTAAAAGCTCATCCGGGCACGGTGACGGTGGGTAACTCTGGCCCAGGTTCCATCTGGCATATCGCCGCGCTCAGTTTTGAGAAAGCCACCGGTACAAAGCTCATCCATGTTCCGTTCGATGGTGCAGCGCCTGCAGTTGCTGCTTTGATGGGAGGACACATCACCGCCGTCACCGTCAGTCCCACCGAGGTCAAGTCCGGTGTGGAATCAGGTCAACTGAGAATCCTTGCATTGATGAGTGATGAAAGATCTCCGCTCTTCCCAGATGTACCGACATTGAAGGAACTCGGATATGATGTCTCGGTCGCGGCATGGGGAGGCCTTGCGCTGCCCAAAGGTGTAGACCCGGAGGTTTACAAAATACTTGCAGATGCGTTCAAAAAGGCATATGAAAGCGAGACCTTCCAGAAATTCCTTAGCGACAGAGGCATGACACCAGCTTATCTCGATGGTGAGAAATTCAAAGAATTCGCTATATCGCAGTACAACATGTTCATGGAACTCATTCCAAAGGCGTTGGGTAAATGATCTTCCGGCTGCCCTTATGGGGCAGCCTTCAACGTTGAGGTGACAAAGATGGGTGATCTATTTTTCTCACTGATGTCAATTGCTTATTCGATATATCTTTTTGTGGAATCTTCAAAGTTGCCCGAAGGCATTGCCAACATGCCAGGACCAGGGTTTTTCCCCAGGTTGATAGCCTTCATGGTTCTGATTCTGTCTTGCTGGCTCTTGATTTTGAGCCTTTGGAGATTTTCCAAAAAAAGAGAAGCTTCATTTTCTCAAGGAAGATGGATCCAAACCATATCGACTATATTGCTGGTTTTCCTTTATGTTCTACTTTGGGGTAAAGGGAATTTTCTGTTCAACACCTTTGTCCTGTTGTTTTTGATTCAAGTCGTTACTGGCTCGAAGTGGTACGTTGCGTTGATTGGTTCTGCCACTCTGAGCGTCAGTGTTTTTCTATTATTTGGGAAGATCTTTCACGTGCTCTTTTTCTGAAGGGGTGATCACGTGCAACAGTTTATTCAGGGATTCTTCCAGGCAGTTGATCCACGGGCGGTAATCTATCTACTCTTGGGGACCTTTTCAGGGCTTGTTATCGGGACTCTCCCAGGACTGACAGCCACGATGGCGGTGGCTATACTCACTCCTTTGACCTTCTGGTTGTCACCAAACCAGGGGCTCGCGATGCTCATCGGAGTGTGGAATTCAGCTATTTTTTCGGGTGGAATCTCGGCGATCCTGATAAACACACCAGGTACACCCGCTTCAATCGCATCGACCTTTGATGGTTTTGCGCTCACTAAGAAGGGTATGGCTGGTCTCGCGCTCGGTATAAATGTTGTCTTTTCGTTCATCGGTGGAATCCTGGGCGTCCTCGCGTTGATCGTCGTTGGTTTTCCCTTGGCGAAGTTTGCCTTATCTTTTGGACCTGCAGAATATTTCACTCTCGCAATCTTTGGGCTTTCAACGATGGTGGCTGTTTCGGGCAAATCCATACTCAAGGGAATAATCGCCGGGTTCTTAGGTTTCTCGATTTCACTGATAGGCCTTGATCCCATCTTTGGCTCTGAAAGATTCACCTTTGGGAAGATGGAACTTTTGAATGGAATCTCTTTCGTACCTGTGATGATTGGTTTGTTTGGAATTGGTGAGGTTTTCTACCAGATCTTCGCTAAAAGACAAGTTGTTTCAACAGGCGCGCAACCAGTAACTCAACTTGGAAGAGTGGTACCAACCTTCAAAGAAACAAAAAGTCTGACACCCGTGGCGCTCTTGTCTGCTCTGATAGGAATAATCATAGGTGCTATACCAGGAGCAGGTGCCGACATAGCTGGTTTAGTGGCATGGGACCAGAGTAAGAGAGTTGCAAAAAAGCCACAGGAGTATGGACAAGGTTCTCTTGAAGGGCTGGCAGCATCAACGACTGCAAACAATGCATGCCTTGGAGGGGCTCTCACAACGATGATGGCGCTTGGCCTTCCAGGAGATGCCGTTACCGCTGTTTTGATCGGGGCTTTCATAATGTACGGTGTTCAACCCGGACCAGTTATGTTCAGAGACAACGCGAGTTTTGTCTATACAGTCATAATCCTCATGATACTGGCAAATGTTGCTTTTCTCGCTGTGGGCTTTTTTGTTTCAAAGCTTCTCACGAAATTTCTCTCCTTGCCACAGAGTTTCATCTGGACAACGATAATTATTCTTTCTCTTATTGGTAGTTATGCGATTAACAACAGCGCATTTGATCTTCTGATTGTGTTCATCTCAGGTTTTGCTGGGTTCGCTTTCAGATTGTTCGACGTACCACTTGGACCAATTGTACTCGCGTTGATACTGGGTCCGATGGCAGAGGCGAACATGAGGAGAGCCTTGATTCTAAGTCAAGGCAATTTTGCCACCTTCTTCACAAGACCGATCTCTTTGGTGTTGGTAATTCTCTCAGTTATATCATTGTTGACATCCACTTTGAAGAAAAAGGCGACGAACGGAGGTAGATGATCTTGATAGATAAACTGCTCGAAGGCAAGATCTTGATAGTGATCAGAGGTCTCAACGTGAAAGAATCGACAGATCTCTGCCACATACTCTTGGAAAACGATGTGAGATTTGTAGAAGTCAGCTTCTCAGACGAAGATGCATCTGACGTGTTACGTGCGTTGAAGTCATCTTTCGATGGCAAATTATTCCTTGGCGCAGGAACAGTTTTTGAAGAAAGAATTTATCAGAAAGCACTGGCATCGGGTGCCAATTATGTGTTGAGCCCGGGCCTGAGTCAGAAGGTGGCGGAGCTATCAAAGAAAGACCAAATACCTTATATACCAGGTGTCTTCACATCGACAGATGTTCAGAATGCCTTAGAGTTGGGACTCGATCTACTGAAGTTGTATCCTGCAGATTTGGACTTGCTCCGATCTTACCGCGGGCCGTTCCCAAAGGTGAAGTTCATGCCTTTTGGTGGTGTCACCGATGCAAATGTGGTTCAGTACTTTTCTTATGGTGCATCCGCGGTTGGCATAGGCTCTTATATAGCAAACAAAGAATTACTGCAGGAGAAAAGGTTTACAGAGCTGTCAGATCGTATCAAGAAGATAAAGCAGTTGATAGGTGGTTCAAATGGACCTGTGTGTTGATGTAGGTGGTACCAAAACATTTGTCGCTGTTTTTGACGATGACAGCATCACTCCACGCGAGGTAGAACAATTTCCCACGCAGTCTCACAGAGGTTTTGAAGATTTCCTGAACAGGATGGTGAAAATAAGCAAAAGGCTTCTTAATGGCAACCACCCAAATGTTTGGGGTATTTCCACAGCCGGAGCCGTCGATGAATACGGCAATCTCTTGTGGTCACCGAATTTGGGCTGGAAGAATCTTCCTTTGAAAAAGATCGTCAGCGAGATCTTTGGCGACAATGGGGTTGTAGAGAATGACTGCAACGCTGCCGCTTATGCTGAATCCTGGGTACGACAGTCCGAGAATTTGGCTTACGTGACGGTGAGTACCGGCATCGGCATGGGGCTGGTCTTGCAAGGAAAGGTATTTCGTGGATCACATTCTTCAGCGGGGGAGATAGGCCATACGATCGTCGAAGAAGAAGGTCCTGTGTGTAGCTGTGGGCGTAGAGGTTGTCTACAGGCGTTGTCTTCAGGCAGAGGTTTGGAGAATCTGATTCAGTCGATAACGGGAGAAAAACTGTCCTGCGAAGAGATACTTCTGAGAGCACAGAACGGAATTGAACCGTACCTCAAGGTGGCTTTGCATGGTGCACAGGTTTTGGCAAGAACTTTGACCAACATCGTCGATGCGCTTGATTTACAGACCCTTGTGCTCGGTGGTGGACTGACAAAGAACGAGTTTTATGTCGGCAAAGTGCTGAAGTACATTCAGCAGAACTATTATCGTCCGCCGGGCAAAGTGGTCTCGTTGGAACTTTCTAAGGTTGAGCCAAATCCGGGCGTCGTAGGTGTGTTGATAGTTGCTCGTGAAACATTCGGAGGGATGAAAGATGCAAAAGGCGACGAAGCTTTCATCGGTTGACAAGCTTTTTGAATTGACGAAGGGATTTCAGGTTAGAAAGATCACGATCAACGGTCCTTCGACTGGTAAGCCAGAGGTTCACGAATTTCAGCACGATCTGTACGTTGCATTGGCTGGGAAAGCGACTGTTCAACTGGGCAGGCTCGTTGGAGAGGTGGAAAAGATATCCCAGGGAGAACTCAGGAGTGATTCGATGGAGATAACCGAGCAGTTTGAAATGCAACCCGGCGATATATTGTTCATCCCAGCAGGTCTTGCTCACAAGGTCATTGTGAACGAATTCTACCAGCATTGGGTGTTCAAGCTGTATGAACGTTGAATACAGAAAAAAGATCCAGAAGGTTTATTCAAAGCTCACGAGGAGTCAAAGAAAGGTTGCTGAGTTCATTGTCGATAACCCATCCAAGATCACCCTAATGAGTGCCGATCAACTTGCCAAAGCATCTGGTGTCGGCGAGGCGACCGTTATACGATTTGCTCGTACCCTTGGCTATAATGGGTACTCCGATATGAAAGAAGAATTTCAGCGCGCGCTGGTTAACAACCTCACATCTTCAAAGAAAGTCGAAGAAGGTTTAAAGACAATTTCATCTGAGTCGGTGCTTGAAGAACTTCTGAAGACACACCACGCTGTCTTTCAGAATATGAATCTTTCAGAGCTCACCAAGAGTTTAAAGAGTGCAGCGAAAATCATCTTTGAGGCGAATGATGTTTATGTCTTTGGTGAAGGTGCGGCGTTGGTACCTGCTCTGGAACTCTCTTTCTGGCTGAACAGGTTTGGCAAAAAGACTTGGTTGTTCAACACAACGGGCCGTTCTTTTTTTGAAAACATAGTGAATATAAGTAAAAACGATGTCTCTGTCGGTTTTGCATACAGGAAGATCAATTTCGAGTTGAGGATACTGTTCTCGGAAACTCGCAAGAGGGGCGGAAAGAACATACTGTTCACAGATAGACAACTCAGTCAGCTGAGTGATCTTGCAGATGAAATGATCGTCACCGATCGCGGAGGAATCGGCAGCTATCGCTCGATGGCTATACCTGTCATTATGTCTGATGCCCTCCTTTTTGAGTTTGCCGCCGTCAATGAGATGAGCCTTGAGAATCTCAGAAACCTCGAAAAAATCCGCAAAGAGTATGGTTACGAATAAGCTAATAGTTCTGGAAAAAAGTTGCAAAATAAAGTCGGAATAATCGGTGATATAATTCACACAGCATATCTATGCGGAGGTGTGGTATTGCAAACCTTTTGGGAACAAGAATTCAAATGTCCTGTCTGCGCAAAAACATTCCATTCCATTCGTGTGTTCAGTGATGCAATCAAGATCAAAGACCGTGACAGTGATTTGAAACCAACTTACGATGGTGTCAATGCCTTGCTCTTTCAGCCTGTTACCTGTCCTAATTGTTTATACACAACCTTTGAGAGTGACTTTGAGGCATCTCTTTCTCAAACACAAAAAGAACTGCTCACCAAGCTCTGTGAGAAATTGAAAACGTTGCTATCCGTCGATCTTTCCAAAGAAAGAACTCTCAAAGACGGTGCCTCACTTTTCACAATAGCAGCTGCGGTATATTCTTTGCTTGGAAAACATCTGCGAGCGGCCGAATCTTATCTGAAACTCGCTTGGATTTTCAGAGATATGAACAACCACACCGAAGAGACCAAGGCTATAACGGGCGCACTGAAACATTTCACAGAAAGCTACAAAACAGAGGAGCTTTCCGAGGACCAGCAGATCATGGTTCTGTTCTATCTTGGAGAACTCAATGCACGCCTCTCCAACAAAAAGGAGGCAGTCAAGTGGTTTTCAACGCTCATACAGAAGTTTGGAAACTCGAATTCTGTTTATGTTAAACTGGCGCGCAAAGAATGGCAGGAAGTCACCATGAGGAAGTGAGTCGGATGAAAAGGTTGTTTCTCTTTTTTTCTATTTTGCTGCTGCTCGTCGCCTGCAGTCCATACAACCAAGATCTACTCGAGCAGATAAACAGAAGATTAGACGATCTTGAGTACAGAATCTCTCAAATTGAGAAGAGCAATATCGCAAACCAAAAGGATCTTCAAAATCTTCAAAAGGAAGTCACAAGAATAAACAATGAAGTTGCCACTGCCAAACAAGCAATAAATGAGCAAAAGAATATGCCGATAGTTTCACAGGATGACCTGAAGAACGTCTTGGCAAGGATCACCTCTCTTGAGATGCGTTACAGCCAGCTTTCGGCTGCCTTGAATGTCTCGGACATAAGAGAACTCATATACAGATTGGGTGATCTGGAAGCTTCTCAAAAACAGCAGCAGCAGGCCTATGAAAGGTTTGTCCAGAACACACAGCAGCTCCTTGAGCAGGTAGACGCGAAGCAAATCGCCACAAGATTGAACAGTCTTGAAAACTCTGTTACCTCGATTTCCAATCAGGTTCTGGAGGTTTTGGAACTGTCTTCGAGAATAAAATCGATCGAGAGCACAATAGAGAAATTGGCTTCTGAGGGACCTCAGACACAGTATATCGGTGATCTTTCTTTTGTTGAAACTGAGATCAACCAGTTGAGATCGGCGTTAAAAGAGACAGAGACCAATCTCAGGCGAGATTTTCAGAAATTCTTGGAAACCCAGTCCAAACCTGTTTTTTCTGGTACTTCCGCAGAACTGCAACAGTACGTGGCGAACACAACGGCTTTAGTTCGGCAACTGGCTACAGAACTTGAAACTCTTCGCGGTATTGTCCGTGAGTACGACAGAGACAGATTTCTCAGGCTCGATCAAGGGTACATAACATACATCGTGAAATCTGGTGATACATTATCCAGTATTCTTCAGGCTTACGGGATGAACCAGAGTAAGATAAGACAGATAGTGGAGCTGAATCAAATTCAAGATCCAAACAAATTGCTCGTAGGACAGAGGATAAGGATTCCAATAGAAGATACCAGTTCACTGTTCAAATACCCACTCAGCTCTCCATTGAACCCACAGGATGTTGTCGGTGTTTTCTCTGAGCCTGCCGGCGGCGGTGTGAGAACGGGTATAGATGTCAAAGTCACTGATCAAAGAAGGGTTTATTCCATCCTACCTGGCAGAGTTCTGGGTGTCTTACTTGATGACTACGGATATCATGTCCGGGTGGATCATGGGAACAGCATACTCGCGATATATGGGAATCTCAGTACCGTTGAGGTCTCGCAAGGTCAATGGCTAACCAGTGGTCAAAGCATAGGTACAGTTGACACGGTGTTTCACTTTGAAATCTGGATAGATGGTGAGCCAAGAGATCCCCTCAGAATCCTTCTGAAATACGCAGGCAGATTTGAGGCAACCTACTATTCTGAATGGGAAGACGCCAAATTACCAGAGCATCCCACTTTCCGAGTGACTGCAAGTGGCACTGTGCCGAAAGATTGGTGGACTGTCGCAGCTGACCCTTCAGTCATACCTCTCGGCAGCATTGTCTATATTCCCCAATTTTCCGACAAGCCAAACTACGGTTTTTTCAAAGTAGAAGACACCGGTCTGGCTATCAAGAACGACAAGATTGATATTTACACGAGCAGCCTGAGACAAGCGCGTGCGAATATGCGTTCCTACGTTGATGTCTACATCGTGGCAACTCAAAGGTGATTGGAGGTAGAAAGCCTTGGGTATCACGATCAAAAGCGAGTACGCATTCAAGATTCTTTTGGAAATAGCTGGTTGTGAGCAGACCAAGCCTGTTTCTCTTGCGGCAGTGCTTGGAAAAATCAGGGTGCCGAAGGAGTTCGCAGAGAAGATCATGGTTGAACTGAAAGAAGCTGGGATAATACATTCAACTCGGGGCAGGAAGGGTGGCTATCGTCTGACAAGATCTGCCGATGAGATAACTGCGCTCGATGTTGTCAAGGCAGTGGACAACCCAGATAAGATCATCAAATGCACATTCGATGAAACGTGCTGTGATAATCCATCGACCTGTGTCATTCGTTTGATGATCTGGGAGAAATTGAAAGAAGCGGTTGAAAAGACTCTTGAGTCGGTCACTCTGAAAGACTTACTCGGAAACTGCTCGGAGATGAACAGAAGATGAGAAACTTAGTCCAGAACATAGCAGATGATTTTTTCCAGATACTGAGATATGACAAGAAAGACTGGTACACATACTGGGAAAAGTATCGCGAGAAATACGAACCCATCATTCGCAACTACGAAGAAAAATTTGCCCTGTCAAAGGAGCAGGTGAAAGAACTGCTCGACCAATTGGACCGTCCACTGATAGACAGATTGATGCAGTACTGGCATGAAATTTCAAGAGATCAAAAACTCTACTGTTCAAAACTGGTTTCTCACAGGCATGATCTTTTTCATTTGGAAAAAGAGGATTTTTCAATAATCCTGACAGGTTTGCTCGGTATCAAGGACTGGGTGACAGTTAATGGCAACAGGGAGAGCGTCATTCTCATAGATCTTTTGTCACTCTACCGGAAAGGAATCATCGACAGGGTAGCAGAGGTCGCATTCCAATCTGTGAAAGCTTTCAGAGATGGCGAAGATACAGGAGAATATATCTCCAAGCAACGACTCTTTTCCCAACTCTTGAAAGAAATAGATGAGATTATCGAAGACTCTGATCTCGATGATTCTATGCAAAAGATCTGCACACTGTTGTACTCCAATGTTGCCTACTATGACTGGGTTGGTTTTTATCTGGTGAGTCCAGATAAAGAAGACGAACTTGTACTGGGACCGTTCGTGGGTGAGCCGACAGAGCATGTGAGGATACCCTTTGGTAGAGGTATATGCGGTCAGGCGGCTGCAACGGGTACAACCTTTCTTGTTCAAGATGTCTCACGGGAGACAAACTATCTTTCTTGCAGTCCGAAGGTTAAATCTGAAATAGTTGTGCCGATAAAATTAGCTGGGAAAATCTTTGGAGAAATAGACATAGACAGTCATATACTGAGCCCTTTTGATGAAGATGATGATCGATTCTTGAATACCATCTGTGAAAAAATATCTCAGAAGATGAGGAGTGATAAAGAGTGGAAGTGAACGAGATTGTTAGAAAGGCTGCCAAGAGCCTCGAAACACCTTTTTTGTTGATTGACCTGGATATAGTGGAAGAGAATTACAAAAGACTTTCCAGGGCAATCCCTGGATGCAAGATCTACTACGCAATAAAAGCAAACAGCCATCCAAGGATAATCGAAAGACTCAGAGATTTGGGCAGCAACTTTGATGTAGCCTCGATAGGAGAGATAAGAAAGCTGATAGATCTTGGCATTACTCCAGACAGGATGATCTTCGCAAATCCCATAAAGCGCGAGAAAGACATCGCTGCGGCTTATGATCTTGGTGTGGACCTTTTCGCTGCCGACTCAACGATGGAGCTGGAGAAACTGGCAGAGAACGCACCGGGTTCACAGGTGGTAATACGAGTTGCGGTGGAAAACACTCACAGCGACTGGCCCTTGTCCAGAAAGTTCGGTGTCGACATGTTAATCGCGGTTGATCTGATTGCATACGCGCACAAACTGAGGTTGATACCCGTTGGAGTGAGTTTTCATGTGGGTTCTCAGAACTATGATCCACATAGCTGGTCCAATGCGATTGAAAGAGTGGCAAAGATATTCTACTGGGCTGACAGGAATTTTGGGATAAACCTGAAGATCCTCGACATCGGTGGAGGAATCCCAATCAAACACGTGAAACCAATTCCTACCGTCGAGGAGATCGGGCGCATCGTTGTGCAATCGATCAACGAGTATCTCTATGGAATTAAAGATCTGCGAGTCTTTGCAGAACCGGGTAGGTCTATGGTTGGTAACTCTGCGATAATGGTAACCAAGGTTCTTTTGAGATGTCAAAGGGGAAGTGAGGAATGGGTGTACATCGATGCCGGTGTTTTCCACGGCTTGATGGAAACCATTGAGAATTTCAGATACGAGCTACAAGTTGACGGGAAAGAGTCGGAACAGAAAATACCTTTTGTCCTGGCTGGTCCGACCTGTGACAGCGTGGACAAAGTCTACGACGATGCCATGTTACCATACAACGTAACCTTAGACGACATAATCTACTTCATAAATACCGGCGCATACACTGTGGAGTACGGAACAACCTTCAACGGGATACCTTCACCTAAGGTCTATTTTGTTCAAGATTTGAAATAAGATTCAACTTGCAAGGATCTGTACAAGTACGGTTCTGACCCTGGGACCATCAAATTCGCATAAAAAGATCTCCTGCCAGGTTCCCAGGGCTAATTTTCCACCAGAGATTGGGATACAAACCGAAGACCCTGTCAAAGATGCTTTTATATGTGCATCGGCATTTCCTTCCAGATGTTCATATTTCAGACTCTCAGGCACCAAATCTGCAAGTCGCCTCAATATATCAAATGCGACAGATCGGTCGCTCCCTTCATTGATCGTGATACCTGCAGTTGTGTGAGGAACAAATACCAGGCATATACCTTCCTTGACGTTGGATTCGTCTACTATTCTCTGCACCTGATGAGAAATATCTATGAATTCCTCGCGCTGATTTGTTTTCACCGTGAAGTTTTTCAAAAGCTCACCTCACTCAAAAAGTACATTGGTGATTATGACTATGTAGCCATTGTGTTCTTCGAACTCCACCTTGACTCTGTCTTTTTCGACTTTGAAGGTATCACTCACCCAATCAACGATTCTCTCTTTTATCTTCTCAGAGTTTTCCTCGAACTCGTTTTTTGGGATTATCTCAGTAACCGCCACGGGTCGTCTGCGTTCCAGAATCGTCTCGAGCCTCTTGTAAGCAGTTTCTCTACTTTTCTCGCGTTTTCTCCTCTTGAACAGTCCAAAAAACCACACAAGATCATCCCCTTTTCCTGCTAAAGAGGTTTTTAAAGAACGCAACGAACCCTTTTTCGGAGATCTGAGATATATCCTCGTCAACTGGAATCGATTCACCCTTCAAACGTTTTGCGATGTTCTCAAAAACCCTTGACACCGACATATCACCATTGAGCACAACCGGCAGTCCTTTGTTTGTCGCGATGATTACTTCTTCAGAATCTGGAACGACTCCTATGATCTCCAGTGCCAAGGTTGACTGGACATCGTCCTGTGTCAACATCTCTCCAGCCTTGACCATCTTTATCTTGAACCTGTTCAGTATCACCTTCATGGATTTGTCGTTGAACCCAAAGTTCTCCAGTAATCCCACGACTCTGTCGGCATCGGAAATAGCTGGTAGTTCAGGGGTTGTAACTATCAAAGCAATTTCTGCAGCCGCAACAGCGTTTCTAAAACCTCTCTCGATGCCAGCTGGAGAGTCAACCAAGATGTAATCAAATACTGGATACAACGACTTCACAATGTTTTTCATGTCTTCTGGTGAAACCATCTCTTTGGTTGCCACTTGTGAAGCCGCCAAAAGGTATAGATTTCTCAACTGTTTGTGTCTCACAAGGGCTTCCTGGGCATTGACCTTGCCATTCACAACGTCGAGCAATGTGTACACAACTCTGTTCTCAAGCCCGAGCACAACATCGAGGTTCTTCAAACCTATATCGGCGTCGATCAAACAGACCTTTTCGCCTGATTTCGCCAGTGTGCATCCAAGGTTTGCAGTTATCGTGGTCTTACCAACACCACCCTTCCCCGAGGTTACCACGATTACCTTCGCCACTCACTCCACCACCTTCCGGGCACGTCAAAAAGCAGATCCTTTGACTAAATTTTACCACACTGTAATTAATCGTATTCGTCGTATTCGTCCATGTCCTCATAGTCATCTGTGTCTTCATATTCATCGATGTCAACCAGTCTCTCAACTTCATCACTGTCTTCTTCGACATAATCGCTGTCGATGAGTTCTTTCAGTTCCTCTATACTCGATTCGCTGTACTCATCTTTGTCCAGTATCAGTTCTTGTACCACATATGGAATTCCGTGCTTTCTTTCATACCCTATCGCAATCAATCTGACCTTTCCCTCGTCGGCGAATTTGAGTATCTCATAGTCACCGTAAGACTCCAGATGTTCAGAGTTCTCGATCAACTCTCTCACAAAGTCGTCTCCGAATGTACTCTCAAGATCGGAAATCTCACCTGTTTGCAGAAGTTGTTTGAGCAGTTTCCTCTCGTCCTTCGTGGTCACGTATTTTTCCATCCAAGATTGCATATCAGATCACCTCCAAAATGAGTGAATAGTTCTTTCCATTAATAGACGTCGTTGGCTTTGCCACAGTTCAACAAACGCAGAATAATTAAACCACAAAAACCTGAACTTTGCCATTGTCTTGTTGAAAATCTAAAAAATCGGTGGCAGAGTTTCCAAAAGGTATGACAAAAGTACAAGAGTAATCCTATGTTATACTATGGACGCAGACATGAAAGGGGTGGCGGCAGTGAGACTGTTTATCTTTGACGTAGGTGGTGTGGTGTGCGAGAACACCTCGGTGGTACCGAGTATATGTGAGCACCTTGGCATCTCGAGGTCTGAATTCCTAACCATAGCGAATCAATCGGGGCTTAAAGAAATTCAAACTGGTGCGATCACGGTAGAAAAGTTCTGGAATGAATTTTCTCGTTTATCTGGTATTCCAATCACCGAAGATCTGTGGGCGAAGTTCTTCAACCCCACTTTGAACACCCAGACGGTGGAAGTGATCAATCAGCTGCGAAGATTCTACAGAGTTGTCGCAGGCACAAACACGATTGAGTCGCACTACAAAATACACATGAAACGAGGAGATTACAGATTTTTCGACAAAGTCTACGCATCTCATACCATGGGCTTGATGAAACCAGACCCAGAGTTCTATCTTCACATACTCAGAGATGAAGGCTTTGAGCCATCACAAACGGTTTTCACCGACGATATGGTTGAGAATATCGAATCGGCATCAAAGTTGGGCATCGAGTCAATTCTCTTCACTAATGCGCAAGAACTCAGGCAGAAGTTATTCGAGTCACATCTTCTGCCAAATAAATAGAAAGGGGAGATTCTTGTGAGAACAGGTCTCAAAGTCCTTTTTGTGACATTACTTCTTGTTGGGGCCATGGTCTTTCCTGCAAAGATCACGATCACCTGGTGGATCAACCCTTGGAGGATAGCACCTCCTGGTCACCCGGCAGACAAAGCTTTGACTGGTGAGGAGTATCCAAAGTGGATTTCTGAAGAGTTCATGAAACTGCACCCCGATGTGGAAGTCAAGTACGTGCTTGTTACAAACCAGGAGTACGCGCAGAAACTTGCCGCGGCGATCGCAACAAAGACTCAGCCAGATTTCTTCAAGGGTCCTGTTTGGGACAGCCGTTGGGCTAAGAGTGGATTACTCGAGCCAATCGACGATTATCTCTCACAGGAAGATTGGAACGATTTCTATGACCAGTGTCTGAAGGCTGGCTACATCAACGGAAAGCACTATGTCTGGCCATGGGTCTATGGGACAAACGGCATGGGCTCAACGATGCTGCTCTATACACCAGATTTCGAGAAGGCAGGTATCGATTGGCGAAAGATAGTCAATGAAGGTTGGACGATGGAAGAGTTTGTCGAGATATGCAAAAAGCTGACTTGGGACAGTGATGGTGACGGACAGGTAGACCATTATGCTCTTGCACTTGGTGCGAAGGGCGATATGGTTCACAACGTTTTGAACTTCATCTACGCCTTTGGTGGAAGACTGACAAATGAAGATGAATCAGAAGTGATTCTCAACAGCCCTGAGGCAGTCAAGGGGCTTCAGTTCGTCCTCGATTTGATAGAGAAATACGGAGTGGCACCAAAGGGAGCAGAAGCGCTTGATATCTACGGTGTGATAAGCTATTTCCATACCCACAAAGCGAGTATAGGTTTTGGGGGACCTTATGAAATAGGCAGAATCACACGCTATGTCAAGGAAGGCCGCCTTGCCGAAGCGTTCTACCCTGTGATTGCACCATTCCCGCACGTTGAAGGCAAAGATCCTGTAGCTTACGCTCGCGGAAGTGGTTTTATTGTCTTCAAACAGAATGATCCAAAGAAGAGAGAAATGATTTTCGAATTTCTCAAATTCATGACTAACCAACAAAACATAGCACTGCTTGAGACTCTTCAGTATCTCACTGCGAGAAAATCCGTGAACCAGATGCTCTACAAGAACGATCCGTACATGAACGAGCAGGTCAAAAAGTATTCACAGATCATGGACAGGTACGGTGTGGAATTTTTCGGTAGCGAAGAATTCCCATGGTCTCAGATGAATTCACATTTTGTAGCAGCACTCGAAGCGGTTTTTGCAAAAACAAAGACACCTCAGAAGGCACTGGACGATTTTGTCACAGAGGCGAACAAAATTCTCAAGAAAACAAAGTGAACCTTTGGGACGACCTGTCGGGTCGTCCCTTAAATTTCTGCGAGGTGATGCAGCTTGAATCTTTTAAGAAAGATCTACAAAGCGCGTTATGGGTATTTCTTCTTGTTGCCGCACTTCATTTTGTTTCTGATCTTTTTTCTGATTCCCGTTGGCAGCGGTGTATACCTCAGTCTATTCGACTACAACGTTTTTTCAAAGACCTTCATCGGGCTTGAGAATTACAAAGAAATCTTCAATGACTGGTTGTTCAAAAAGGCTCTTGTTAACACGTTCATATACACATTCGGTGTCGTTCCACTTTGGCTTGGAAAGGCTCTGCTTGTGACTGTTCTCATATACCCGTTCAGAAAACCTATAAAGACGTTCTTCAAAACAATCTTCTATCTTCCTCATGTCACTTCTTCAGTTATAATTTCTCTAATCTGGTTGTGGATATTCAACCCGAACTTTGGTTTGCTCAATTATTTCATGAAACTGATGGGGCTGAATCCCGTAATCTGGCTTGGAAACAAGCTCACGGCTATGCCTTCATTGATTGCGATGCAGGTGATCATGGGTGGGGGCTCGACCATAGTCTTACTTTCTGCCGCTATGGCTTCGATACCTGAATACTATTTTGAAGCTGCAAAGATAGAGGGCGCCAATTCGTGGAAGATCTTTTCAAAGATAACCGTCCCACTTTTGAAGCCAACGATCCTGTATGCACTTGTGATGGGAACGATAGCGAATTTTCAGACCTTCTCGAACATATACGTAATGACTCAGGGAGGACCGGAGTTCTCGACCATCACCGTTGCGTATCTTGTTTACACAACGGCTTTCAGGGACTACAACTTGGGCTTGGCATCTGCGATGTCTATGGTGATGTTTGTGATCTTGGTAGGACTTGGTATAGTTCAGTTCAAATGGCTCGGCTCGAACGTTCAATACTGAGGTGATCTTATGACAAAGATGAACCGTGCGAAATTGGTCAAAAATACAATTTCACTGATCATTCTTCTTGTTCTTGGCTTAATGGCTTTCATACCACTATATTGGATGGTTGTGACTGCTCTCAAGCCACCGACATTGGTCTTGAAGTTTCCTCCTGAGATCTTTCCAAAAAATCCAACACTCATGAATTTCAGGCAATTGTTGCAAAGACCTTATGTGCTCAGATGGACCTTCAACAGCGCCGTTGTGGCTGGTTCTGTCACAGCGGTCAGGATAATTCTGTGCGCTATGGCAGGGTACGCGATTGCAAAAAAGAGATTTCCCGGTGCGAGGTTGTTCTTCTGGATCTATATTGCCTCGATGATGATACCCAACCAAGTTACCTTAATACCACTGTATATAATTGTCTCGAATCTGAGAATGATAAACACATACTGGGGTCTGATTCTACCAAGCGTAGCTGCACCCTTTGGTGTATTCTTGATGAGACAGTTCATGGTAACCCTGCCAGATGAGATCATCGAAGCGGCAAGAATAGATGGTGCGAGCGAATTTCAAACCTTTTGGAAGATCATCTTTCCCATATCCAAACCAGCGATAGCGGTTCTTGGGATCTTTACTTTTGTGAACGAGTGGAATGACTTTCTATGGCCCCTGATAGTTACAAACACAACAGCCATGAAAACACTACAGGCAGGTCTTGTGATGATACGTGAAGAAATCCCTATGGAGTACGCTTTACACATGGCAAGTGCAACCTATGCAGCCATCCCAATGTTGATAGTCTTCTTTGCCTTCCAAAGGTATTTTCTACAGGGAATCACTGTGGGAGCTATCAAATGATGCGCATATGGTACAAGAAATACTGACGAGGTTGAATGAGTGTTCGTCAGAAAAATAATCAATGCGTACTTGATAAAAAACAAAGGGCACAGATGTGCCCCTTGTTTTTCATTACTTTGTCCCTATACTTTGAACTTTCTCACCTGTTCTGCAAGTGATTCAGCTATTGAACTCAATTCTTCAGATGCACTCGATACATTCTGACTTGAATCTGCTTGCTGTTTCACCGCTTGTGTCATCTCTTGTATCTGTTGCGCTATCATCGTGATCGATTTTGTCGCTGTGTCCATCGCACTGCTCATCTCTTCTGCTGCAGCACTCTGTTCCTGTGCACTCGCTGCTAAGCTCTCTATCTGACTGCTTATACCTTCTACCTGTCTCAATATGTTCATTAACCTCTCTCTCACTACCTCCGATTGCTCTGTCGCTTTCTCTACTACCTTCACCGTCTCTGTCGTTACTACACTGGCTTGTTGCGCTCCTTGTTGTATCTGATTCAGTATCTGCCCTATCTTGTCTGTCGCTTTCTTACTCTCTTCTGCAAGTTTCCTTATCTCATCTGCTACCACTGCAAAGCCTCTTCCTGCTTCCCCTGCCCTCGCTGCTTCTATCGCTGCATTCAATGCTAAGAGATTTGTCTGCTCTGCTATCGAGTTTATCGTCTGGACTATCTCTTGTATGTTCTTCGCCCTCTCACTCAGTTCATTCACTGCTTTCTCTGTTTGATTCGTCTTTTCTTTTGTCTGTGTTATTATCTGCGCTATCATCTGTACTGCCTTTTCTCCTTCTTTCGCTGCGCTGTTCACTTCACTGGCTTTTTCTGTCAAACCTTGTGCAGATTTCGATACGTTCTGTGCACTCGCTGCTACTTCTTCTATCCCACTTGTCACTTCTTGTATCGATGCACTCGCATTCTGTGCACTCTTGTTCACTTCTTCCATCTGTGATGATAATTCTTCACTCGTTGCACTCACTTCTTGTGCTGTGCTTGCAAGCCCCTCTGCCGATGCATTTATCTGGTTTGACCCTTCTTGTATCGACTTCATCGATTCTTTCAATGATTCAGCCATTTGATTCAACGCCTGTGCCATTTTCGCCACTTCGTCTTTACCCTTTGCTTCAAATGTAACCGTTAGATCTCCTTTGCCAAATTCTATTGCCCTTTGGGATAGTACTTTGATGGGTTTGGAAATACTTGAAGAGACAAAAAAGATCACCACCGCCGTGATGGCAATTAGAACAACAAACAATATCAAAACATTTCTCAGCAGCTTGTTGACTTCTTCAAGCAATTCCTTTTCAGGTATCGCCACACCCAAAGCCCAGCCTTTCACTGCGTCTATTGGTACGTAGTAATTGTAATCTATCGAACCATCCCTTTTCACTTTGACAAAACCACTTTCACCAGAAAGAATCTTGGAAGATGCCTTTTCAAGATCTGGCATGTCCATCTTGGAAGCTTCCTTTATGTTCAGCTTCATCAAAAACTGCCCGCTCGTGTCTCCGATGATCAAACCAGAAGAATCACAAGCCCAGACTATGGTTGATCTGGTGATCTGTGCCTTTTTGAGTGTCTCACTCAGAGTGTCCAAAAGGACTGTTGCCGCAAACAAACCGATGGTCTTTTTGTTTTCGTCTTTGACTGCTGCCGCGATGACAAAGATGTTCTTGCCAGTTGATTTGGACACCAGACCTTCACTTATGGCAAGATCAGCACCTTGCTGCATGATCTTTTTGAAATAATCTCTGTCTGCAATACTGCTAACAGCGCCGGTTGTGTTTGGAGCCGTTCCGTCTGGATAGCCTACAAGGAACATCTGGATGTAAGGTCTTTCAGCAACTTTTGGCTTTAGATCTTTTTCGATGAGATCTTTTCACTCACCTGTTTTGAGCGCGTTGATCACAACGTTTCTCTCGGCGAAGGTTTTGACTTCGCTCACGATCCTGTTGATCCATTCACCGATAGTGTCTGACGTGCTATCTGCCAATTTAAATGTTGTGTCCTCTGTCATCTTTGTGATAGTTGTCTTCAACTGTGTGTAAGTTATTAAGGCTATTACGGATCTATAAATGCAACAGCTAATAGAATCAACACTAACATCTTGCCTCTGAGTGTTTTCACATGAATCCCTCCCTTGTATGCGATGGAACATTATTATTATATTCAATTCAGTCAGAACCTGTGTTTATCACATAGTCTCAAAGAGCAAATACTTTTTCATACTAACACCTACTATTGTGATCTGCTTATTCTTTTAAGAGCATTGTGCCAATTAGAGCGGAGTTTCAAAATCGAGTGAGCTATTCACTTAATTGTTTTCTATTTCTAAACATTCTCACATATGTAAGCTCATGTTTTTTTGCGTAATACATCGCTGAGTCTGAGTTTCTGATTAGCTGGTCTATGTTTTCACCATCTTGTGGGTATTCTGCTATGCCTACGTTGGCAGAGATGTGAAACTCTTTGTCGTCGATTTTGATTGGTTCTTTGACTGTTTCAATCATCCGCTGTACAAATTTTTCTGCTTCCACTGGCGAGCAATCGTAGAGTATCATAACAAATTCATCGCCACCGAATCTTGAGACCAGATCACTGCCTCTGATTATTTTCTGTAGCCTACCTCCTATTATCCTCAGGACTTCATCGCCGATCTGATGGCCATGTTCATCGTTGATTTTCTTGAATTTGCATAGATCCATGAAGAGAACACTGACCTTTTTGCCCTCTCTTTTTGCAAGTGAGATCAGTTTTTCACCGAATTCCTCAAACATTCTCCTGTTTGCAAGTCCTGTAAGGGTATCGTGAAATGAAAGGTATTCCATGATCTGCTGTTGTTCTTTGAGCTGCCTTTCAAGGTTGATCTTTTCCAGGACCATCCCAAGGTGGTTTGCAAAAAGCCTCGCAAGTTCCACCGATTCATCCCAGAAGGCATCTTCTCTTTCAAAGTTGTCTAAGTTGAAAAGAAGCATAGTCTGAGATTTTATCTTCACAGGCACTATGAGAGTTGATTTTATATCACCTATTCTACCCGCTGTTTTGAGAATCTCCAATTTGTCAACCGCTACCGTCGATTCGTCGTATTTCTTCAAACCAGTTCTTATAAAAAACTCATTGCTACTCCACTGAGCGATTTCCTCAACACTGAAGGAGATCTTTGAGAGTTCCTTTAGATCGTATCCCGCAGATGCCACATAGACATATCTGTCATTTTCCCTGACAAGTACGGTCCCACCTTGAGCACCAGGCACGATTTCTATTGCCTTTTCAAGCAGAGTTTGATAAGACTCCTGAATCTTTCCCTGAAGGTACTTTTCTGTCAAATCCATCATGATTTGTAGTGCCTTTCTTTCCCTTTCCGTCTTTTTCCACAGGGTTCTTTCCACCAGAAACTTTGTCCTTGTTTTACTCCACATGGAGTAGAGTAAGACCATCAATGCCACCAAAGACGCGTTCAGAAAAGAAAAGAAATCCAGGTCCATAGACGTGCGTTGGTACTTCAAGCCAAGGACAAAATCTTTCCCGGTCTTGTCTATCTTGATGTTTCTAACACCGATGGAATAAAGTAATTCTTGGGGATCTACTATTACCAAGAATGCTTTATTTGGTACATAAAGGCTGAGGTTTTCAGTGTAGATACTGAATTTGAAGATCAAAGTCTCGCTCGATGATTCGATCTCGTACAGTTTGCTGACACGCTGATCTGTCTGAATCACTCTGATCTCTTTGATTTCGGGAAATTCCTGTTTGATATCAGTAAAGAGTTTTTCAATGGATTTCACATCATTTTGAACGAGCGATCTGAATGTAGCATCGCGCTGAAAGTACATGGCACTGATGTACTTCGCCGTCTGCTCCACCTTGTTAATATATGCAGTTTTCGTCAGTCTTACACTGTGTTCAAATCTTTGATGATTCAGAAAGGCAAATATGGCAAGCACAGTGCTGAAAACAATAACAAACAAGACGATGTGCCTTATCATGGGAGCACTCCTTGTGTTAGACATTTCTAATGAAATATACCACAGATTTTGACTTTGCTTGAGAGAAGATCGATCATCTTTGAAAGGTCATTGTTCGTCTAATTCTTTCAGTCTCTGACCTATCTGTTCTGATTCTTCGAGTATCTGCAACAGCTTCTGTTCCAGATTTTCTTTTTGCTCGTTCATTTTCATGATCTTGGTGTAATCACTGGTTGTGAAGAGTTGTTTTTCAATTTCATCTATCTGAAGAAAGATCGAATCTTCCATTTCTTTCAGTTCCTGCAGACGGGTCTTCAAACTCTTGATCTGATTTCTCAATCTTTTCTTCTCGTCGTACTGACTGTTGGGCTTTTTATTATTTATCGTCTGATCTTTCTGTGTTTTGAAATACGACGGTTCGTCGACTTCTACCAGTATGCCATCTTTGAGTGTCAGAAATCTGTTGCACACATTTTTGATCAGCTCGATATCGTGAGAGACAATCAGTACATTCCCTTCATACTCTTTGAGCGCGCTTTCGAGTGCTTCAACTGCTGCAAGGTCCATGTGGTTGGTCGGCTCGTCCAGAAGCAGGAGATTAGGTTTTCTCAAGAGTATTTTGGCAAGTGCGAGTATCTGCTTTTCACCACCACTCAACTGTGAAACGACTTTGAAGGCATCTTCACCTTTGAAACCAAATCTGCCAAGGTACGCCCTTATGACGTAATCCAACTGATCCGAGAGTTCTTCAAAGATCTCATCAAAAGCGGTGTTTTCTGGCTCAAGTCGTTCAACAAATTGATCGACATAAACCATCTTCACATTGTGTCCTATCTTCACCGTTCCTTCATAATCGATCTGTCCTGTTATGATCTTGAGCAACGTCGTCTTTCCAGAACCATTTGGACCGATCAAGGCGATCTTGTCCTTTGAATACATAGTGAAGGTGGCGTCTTTGATCAAAGAACCCCATCGAACATCCTTGCATTCCAACACAACATAGCCTGTGCTTTCGGGAACTGGAATCTTTATGATCTTTTCCTGTTCTTCCAGATACTGAGCTGGCATCTTTTCAAGTTCTTCAAGCATCTTGTCGAGCATCTTCTGCCTGCTCTTTGCCTGTTTGACTGCTTTGTCTCGACCCCATTTCTTGTACTGATCTATAATCTTCTTCAGCCTTTCTATCTCTTTTTGCATGTTCGCAAGTTGCCTTCTCTGTGTTTGCATGATAAGCTGTCTCTGTACGCGATAACTATCAAAGTCCATGTCGAAGACCCATACGCGCTCGTTGTTTATCTCCCAGAATTTGTCACAGACGTTACGCAGAAAATCTCTGTCATGTGCTATGATGATGTATCCACCCGCGAAGTTCTTCAAAAGATTCTTCAGAAGTTCGATGCCTTCTATGTCAAGGAAATTGGTCGGCTCATCCAGCAACAGAAAATCTGGCTGTTCAATGAAAAGCCTTCCAAGTTGAAGCTTTGTCCTTTCTCCACCGCTGAAGGTGTGGATCGGTCTGTGCCAGTCTTTTTCATCGAAACCAAAACCCTTGAGTATACTGCGCACGTTTTTCTGTTTTTCTGGCGTATCTGAGACCTGTGAGTAATACTCAAAAGGTGTTGGGGCGTCAAAGGTTCTGTACTGATCAAGATAGACGATCTTCCCATTTGTGGTAATCTCACCGTCGTAGTTTCTGAATATCCCAGCAATGGCCTTGAGAAGCGTACTCTTGCCGCTGCCGTTTTTCCCAAGAAGACCTATTCGATCCTTATCAAAAACAGAACCACTGAAGCCTTCGAACAGGACCTTGTTGTGGAAAGATATAGAGAGATCCTTTATCGTTATCATTTCCAACGCTCCTTGGCGAAATCCATCTGGATTTTCTTGGTGTCTTCGATAGGTTTGACAAAATCAAAGGTTGATACTTCATCGACAAAGGAGAATTATAGCACATGTGATTTTGCCAAGGTTCAATCATAGGACAGTATAGATCGGTTTGTTGGTTCTTCGGAGACCCAAAGCGGGCTTGCCGTTATACGTTGGATTTCTTCGCTTTTTTCATCTGGCACATCGCTTTATCTGCCCTTTGAAGGGCTTTTATATAATTATCTTCTGGTTGAAGTTCCGCCACGCCGAAACTGATACCTACATTCAATTACAATTTATTCGAAGATATTATCTTTTCTCTTATTCTATGAGCGATTTGTTCTGCCTGTTGCTGGGTGGTATCACACAGCACTATTATGAACTCATCACCACCATAACGCGCGGCTAAATCTAAGGAACAAATTGAACTGGCAATGCAATTGGCAACGAACCTCAGTACGTTGTCACCAGTCAGGTGTCCAAAAGAATCGTTGATCTTTTTGAAATCATCAACATCGATCACGGCAAAAGATAAAGGGGATTTTCGTTGCAAAGCATGCTGAATCTGCCTATGGATCCACTCATTGAAGAATGCCCTGTTGAAAAGCTTCGTCAAACTGTCGCGGTGTGCCATTTGTTTGAACTGCTCTCTCTCCTTATCAAGCTCCAAGAGCAGAGAGCGAATAGGGTCTTTCAACGAATTCACTATAACACCGTTCAAAATCACCAGATAAGAAGCCTATCTGAACAGATGACCGAGAACGTTGAAGAAACCGTAGACATATGTATACAGTGTGAAAGACAACTCACCGAGAACTGTGAAAATTATTGCTGAGGTGATGGATTTCCTAAAAGCGAGAATTGAGTCGTCCTGACTCTTGAGACACTTTATCAACACACCCAAAAGAACTGAAATTAACACATATTCCATAGATATCTTAAAGACTGTCAAACCTGAACCTTCCAAAAAACAGTCAGGAAAGAATCCAAACCAGATCGATGAAACCAAAAAGGCTGTCAAAGATCCAAAGGAGAAAAACAACGTCCGCATACTGAGTCTTGGCACAAACAGAATCAGAAAGAATCCCAACACTTCCAAAGATCTCCCAGCGATCCAGAACTGAGTGGGCTGGTTTGCAGTCCAGCCACGAAAAACACCCATACCTTTATAAGCAAGCGTGTGGAGAAAATCCACACTCGAGACAAAAAGATAGACAGTGCCGAATTTGAGAAAGATCTTGTTCTGGTTGTACTCGCGCGTGGCAAAGGAAATCAAGACAATCGATAGACCTGTGAATATCGCAAAAAACTCAATGATCACATGATAAAGTAGAAAGTTATTCCGAGCAACAAAGAACAACGCAAGAAAAATCAGCACATAGAAGATTATGAATAAAATTCTCTTAGTAGCCACCAGCGAAATCACCAAGACAAATATATCACATCAAAGATGCTGAAGTTCGCGCTCAAGGTGTTGAAGAAGTTTACAGTTGTTTTGTGCTTTGAAAGATCTCATTGACAAAAGAAAATTCACCAAGACGCTTTTGCATAGTGGAAAGATCCATTGACTATTCTCTGTATCACTTCAAGGAATTTTCAGTCTGCTGAAAGAAGTAATTAGATGTCCAATACTCGAAGGGGGCAAAAGCATGTTGGAAGAAATCTTCAGCTTATTACAAAAAGGCGAATTTGAAAAGGCGAAGCTGTACGCGGACAAGATCGAATCTGCTGTGGACAGACACAACGTGCTTGGAATCATTTTCTATCAGCAAGGCAAGATCGAAGAGGCGTTGAATCATTTCAAGAAAGCTTTGGAGTCCAATCCAACCCACGACGATGCTCTGTTCAACTACGCAAAGGTGCTTTTTGAGAAACAAGATTACTTCGAATCCTGGAGGCATTTGACTCGGATAAATCAGAAAAACTGGGAAGTCTACGATTTTCTTGGAGACACACAGCTCAAACAGAGCAATCCAGCAATGGCACTGCAATACTACAGAAAAGCCTGTGATCTCGACGCTCCCGAGCAGATGAAACAGAAATTCGAAGAAGCCAAGAGATCGTTCAGAAGAAGTGAGAAGATAGCTATTTTCTGTCTTCCCGGTCTGGACAATTTCATAAAAGATATAGCGCAGATTTTATCGAACATCTACGAAGTGAAACTTGTAGTTACTACAGACGGCAGACAGATTCAGGAAGCCTACAATTGGGCAGACACCGTTTGGCTCGAGTGGGCAAATGAAATGGCTGTGGAGATAACGAACAAACTGCCAAAGGCGGGAAAGAGGATTTTCTGCCGACTTCACAGCTATGAAGCTTTGGCTAACTATCCTGAACAGATAAATTGGAAAAATGTCGATAAACTGATCCTTGTAGCTGAACACATCAAAAACATCTTAAAAGACTATCATCCGAAGGTTTATGAGCAGATCAAGGACAAAACAGTTGTTGTTCCAAACGGACTCGACCTTAACAAGTTCGTTTTTAAGATCAGGCAACCTGGTTTCAACATCGCGGTTGTGGCGCATATAAACCACAAAAAAGATCCTGCCATGTGGCTTCAAGTGATGGGGATACTGAGAAAGATCGATGAAAGGTATATCCTGCACGTAGCTGGAGATTTTCAAGAAATAAGGTATGCGAACTATTTCAAGCATTTCATCAAAGACACAGGCTTAGAAAAAAGCGTTAAACTCCACGGTTGGGTTGATGATGTCAATGTCTTTCTCGAGGACAAAAATTACCTGCTTTCAACGAGTATTCACGAAGGTCACCCTTACAACATTGCTGAAGCGATGGCTCGGGGGATAAAGCCTATCATCCACAACTACGCTGGTTCAAAGGCACAATGGCCCAACGAGTTGATCTACGACTTTATTTCTGATATTCCTTGTCTGCTTTCAGAAGGTTACGATAGTGCATCTTATAGAAATTACATTGAAAATCACTGGGCCTTGGAACTTCAAATCTCAAGTATATTGGAAAACACGCTGTCTGGAAAGGATTGGGTCGTGGCATGACAAACGAAGAAAAACCAACTCTTGCTGATTTCTTGAAAGGTAAGTTGTTTTCGAGCGGTTTAGAAATAGCCGTCCAGCAAATGCCATACATGCTAAGAATAGATTTGCTCGAACAACTCTGCGAAGGTAAAAAAGTCATACACATTGGCTTTGCGGATCACAAGGACTTGATAATCAAGAAAATCCAGAATAACATGTGGTTGCATGGTAGAATTCTCAAAAAAGCAAAAGAATGTGTTGGCATTGATATAGATATGGAAGCGGTTAAGTTCGTTAAAGAAAACTTGCGCATAGTGGATGTGTACTCTTTGGATGTCGAAAGGGACGAGTTACCTTCACACGTTCAATCAGAAAAGTGGGATTACGTACTTCTTCCTGAAGTCCTTGAACATGTCGATAATCCTGTGAGCTTTCTAAAAACTATCAAAATGAAATTCACGTCCATCGCAGACAAAATCATAGTGACCGTCCCAAATGCTTTTAAATTCGAGAACTTTCTCAACGCTATGAGGGACAGAGAAGCCATTAACAGTGATCACAGGTATTGGTTCACAGTATACACAATCGCTAAGGTGATGACTTTATCTGGTATAACCATGGAAAACTTCTATTTGGTGAACAGTTATGACAACCCAGCCTACCATCACATAACACTGAAAACACCATTGTTTAGAGATGACATCGTTATTATAGGAAGGTTTTCCTAATTGCTCATTCTGAAAATAAGCCCAAGAGAGGGCATTTTTTCAAGATCTTTTCCCATGTTCTATTGAAAGAACTGAGACAAAGTAATTACTGATCGACTTGAAGATGTTTTGATCCGTTCGTTTGATTCTCTTACTCACCACCGACGCTTCTTCATTGTTGTTCATCAAAATTCAGTGGCAGGTATAAGGTCATACCCTAAAGTGTTTTTCCCCCGTGACGATATATATAGTGAACTCCCATGGGGCCCGTGGGTAAGAGTAGCTGCCAGGAAGGCAGTATGAAAAAACAAGGAGGTGCGGTTAAATGAGGATTAATCACAACATCAGTGCATTGAACGCTTGGAGAAGCATGAGTGAGACACAGTACACGATGGGGAAGACACTCGAAAAGCTCTCTTCAGGTTTGAGAATCAACAGGGCAGGAGACGATGCAGCAGGTTTGGCAATCAGCGAAAAGATGAGAGGTCAAATCAGGGGTTTGGATATGGCAGTGAAGAATGCACAGGACGCCATATCACTTATTCAGACAGCGGAAGGTGCACTGACAGAGGTACATTCGATCTTACAGAGAATGAGAGAGCTCGCGGTTCAGGCAGCGTCCGACACAAACACCAACGTTGATAGATACCAAGTTCAAGCAGAGCTTGATCAACTCAGAGAAGAGATCGACAGAATTGCAAGAACAACGGAATTCAACACGATGAAACTCTTAGATGGAAAGATCGAAAGCTTCAGACCACAGGCAGATGTGAAAGTGGTTACGGGTGGAAACCTCAATCTGCAGGTGAGTCAGAGTAACACAGCATACGGTGTTGTCGTTGCGAACACACTGACAACTTTGAGAAATGGTGAAAGCCAAAATATCGAGATGCAACTTGGCAACATCACTGCGAGCGTTAATGTGAGAGTCACCGCGTACTCGACAAACATCGATGGCAAAACACAAACAGTGAACATAGGTGGAGATGCAACGATCACTGTTAACACACTCGGATTCAATTTCGGCGCGTACACAATCAGGCTGATCGATAGTACTGTCAATAGTGTTGGAGCATTCACCATCAGACTTGTGAGTGGAGGCGTGTCTCAGAACTTCGCATTAACACTCACGGATGGTTCTACAAATGCACTTAGGAGTATAACATGGAACGGTCTCAGGTTTGACTTCAGAATAAGCGATATTAGTGCCAGTGCAACTATTGAAGCGCAGATCACTTCCTTCAGTGTGTCGCTGGCAAGTTCAGAGATCGTTGGTGTGAACATACTCTCTGGTACAAACTCGGCAGGAACTGTGTACGGAGTGGTAAGTGATAGCGCAACCGATGTCGCTTTGACGACAACCATAGGAGAACTGAGTTTTCAGTTCACCTTCAACGATGTAGAAACCGTATCCAATGATGTCAATCCAGAGTTGAACAATGTACAAATCTCCATCACAGGCGGTTTGAGCACTCTCAACTTCCCTGACGCTTTTGAAGGTTCGTACGTCGTGGAGGTTGGACAGTTCTTCGGCAGTGGCACAAGCGAACTGGATGTCAGGATCAATTACTTCAACGATACTGGGCTTGTCACACAGATCATCACTCCATTCTCAAGCGGTAAAGCCTTGTATGGTACAATCTCTGGAGACATTCAATACCAAGCAGGTTCAGGATTTGCAGTGAATCTGTACGGTGGAATCAAAGGCACCTTCTTCACTTGGTCTACAGGAGTCTACAACATCAACTCCTTCGGTGGAGCGTTGCCTGATGAAGAAGTAGTCGACAGCGGTGTGGTAAGAGCAGAAGAGAGATGGTATCAAGACACATCCTTAGTCTTCCAAATCGGTGCGAACGAAGGGCACAACATGGTAGCGGGTCTTGACGATATGAGAGCAGCCGCGCTTGGACTCACACCACAGTCTCTGCAGGTCACGGATCAAAACGTTGCTGAAAGGACAGTAATGGTTATCGATGCCGCGATACACAAGGTGAGCAGTGCACGAGCTAAACTTGGTGCTGTGCAGAACAGGTTGGAGCACACGATAAGCAACCTTGGAGTTGCGGCAGAGAACCTGACAGCAGCGGAATCCCGAATCAGAGACGCAGATATGGCAAAGGAAATGATGGCATTCACAAAACAGCAGATCTTGATGCAGTCGAGCATGGCAATGCTTGCACAGGCAAATACTTAGCCACAAACTGTATTACAGTTGATGAGATAATTCTCAACGTTAAAACAAAAGACGGGCTTTCGCCCGTCTTTTTGTTTTCTGATGAATTTAGTATAATCCTGTTGAGGAGGGAATTGCGCGTGTTGCAGAATACTCTTCTTTTTAACAACGGTACTCATAGATTCTATTTTCTTGGATGGGAAGAAAGAGAGGAAGAGATCGTACAAACCAACCAGTATCTGATTGTTGATGAAAATGAGGCTGTACTACTTGATCCGGGTGGAGCTCATGTCTTTCCAAGGGTCTTAGCCAATGTTTCTGAGATAATCGATCCATCGAAAATAAGCCACATTTTCTACACACATCAAGATCCCGACGTGACCAGTGGCATAATCCTGTGGTTATCGATCGCCGAGAATAGCAAGGTTTACATCTCCAATCTTTGGATTAGATTTCTACCGCACTTTGGTGTGTTCAACCTGAGAAGAATCATCGCCATACCAGATCATGGAGATAAGATCCAGCTCAGAAGTGGCGGTGTTTTGGAATTCGTACCATCTCATTATCTTCACTCGACAGGGAACTTCACTCTCTACGATTCTACCGCCAAGATACTCTTTTCTGGTGATATAGGAACGTGCATCTTTCCTTCTGGAAAAAGGTACCGAGAAACGGAGGATTTTGAATCTCACGTTAAAAACATGGAACTGTTCCACAGAAGATACATGACCAGCAATGTTGCTTGCAAGAAGTGGGTTGATACTGTGTCTAAGAAACAAATCGAACAAATCGCCCCGCAACATGGAGCGGTAATGAAAGGTCCATGCGTTCAGAAATTCTTCCAGTGGCTGAGAGAACTGAAATGCGGTGTAGATCTGATTGATCAGTTCTACGGGAAGTGATACCTTGGACAAGAAAACCTTTGAAAAGATATCTTCTGCTTTCTTCGCTGAGAATCTGATGACCAGTTTCATGAATCAACTTGATGAAGCTCTTGTTTCAAGAGTTCTGGAGTTACAAAAACAAATCAGCTCGGTCATGCAAAATTTCTCTAAGATGAGTCAGGAGTTAACAGACCTGCAGGCGAAGTTTTCACAGGACAGCGAGGCGCTTTCATCAGCTTTTGAGTCTATAAGGAAGATGAACGACGAGATGCAGTCACAACTTTCTAAATCTGGTGACAGTTTGGACCAGACCAGCGATAAATTTGGCAATGCGTTGGAACAAACATCCAGAACGATCGAGAGTTTTAAAGAGACTCAAGTCATGGTGGAAAGGATCAACAACATCGCAAAGCAAACCAAATTGCTTGCCCTAAACGCTTCGATAGAAGCTGTACGCGCAGGTGAATACGGCAGAGGTTTTGCGGTCGTTGCATCAGAGATACAGAAACTCGCTGGAGAGTCAGGCAACGCTGCTCAAGAGATAACAAGAAAGGTGCAGCAATTGAGTCAGATGATAGAGAAGTCCCTGGAGAGTTTGAAGACAGCTGCAGAGATCTTCGAGATTTTCAGAAATTCGACAGAACAAATGCTCGCCTTCCTGAAACAGAACGCGAAGCTGATCGTCCAAACAGGGAACACCTTTGAACAGGCAGAGCGGAATTTCGAAGGGCAGAAAAAATCAATTGAGGAAACCCACCAAGTTCTTCTCAACGCGAACGAGAAGTTTGATGCGATGCTCAGGGTAATTGCATCGGTTGTGAAAGCCCAGCAAAAGCTCAAGGACGTAAGACTCTGAAGTTTTGCGATTTTCAAGTTCCTTCGCAACCTTAAGTCGCCGAAATCAGTGAGAAATTGTGGTGTAGTATGGTCAAGTTATAAATCTTGATCACGCTGGTAAATAGAGCGAGAAACAATTAGTTCCGTTGTACGAGTATTCGATCTTTGCGTGATGAAGATCTGCGATTGCCTTTACCACGGCAAGACCAAGACCAAGACCATCGGGTTTTGCATTTTTCGCTCTGTAGAACCTCTCAAAGATTTTTGAGATCTCTTCTTTTGCTATGGGTTCACCGTGGTTTGACACCGAAAAGATCACAAAACCATTTTTCTCTGACAGACTCACCTTAACGGGTTTGTCGATCTGCGAATATTTGCACGCGTTTTCGATAAGGTTTATGAAGGCATGCGAAAGAAGTCCAGAAACGCATCTTGCTTTTATCTGTGCCGGTACATCCAGAATAAAGTCTGTCTGTGGGAATCTTTGCATGACCTGTTCAACACTCTCCAGAACTATCACAGATACATCTTCTTGCTGAAAGCTGTCCTCACGCTGGTGCTGAGCTCTTGCTATCAACAAAAGCCCAGAGGTGATCTGAACCATCGTGTCTATGTTCTTTTTGATCGAAGTCAGTTCGGTTTTAATCTCTTCACTGTCTGTCTCTTTGAGCATTACCTCGATCTGAGCCTTCGCACTCGCCAAAGGATTTCTCAGTTGGTGTGACAGGCTTGACGCGAATTCTCTGAGTTCTTCCATGGTGTCGTGAAGTCTTTTCAATGCGTCATTGATCTGGTTCTGCAGATTGTAGGCTTCCTGACTCGTGGGTTCGATCTGTATCTGCCTGATGATCCCCTTTGAGATATCGTCCATTTGTTTTCCTATTTGTTCGATTGGCTGAATCATCTTGCTTGTAAGCCTCAACCCAAATCTGTGTAGCAAGAAGGTCAAGATCACAATGGCTCCAGCGAGTACGACAGCCAATATTGTCATGATCACAAAATGATCTCTTATGTCCTTTAGGACTATCAATTTGTATGTGCCGGCACGTGTGGAGTACACTCGCTTGTAGTTTATGGTACCAAAGCCTTGGTGGTCACTTGGGATTTGTTCAGAGATGTTGAAGCTGGCATATGTCTTACCGTTTTCTATGACTTCAAATGAATAGTCCTTTTTGCCAAAGACTGCCACTAATTCACCCGTGGGATTCTCCAAGAAATGCTTGAGATCATTCGCGAAGGCGAGTAGTTCTTGATCTATCTGCTTCATCGTGAGTCTTTCTACGGTGATCAAAAAGGTAACTGCCATTGCGCACATTGAAAGAATGAAGATGGAAAGATAATACCTTTCGATCGCCTTTCTCAGCGATTTCATCGCTTTCATCCCCTGTGAAATCTATAACCAAGCCCAGGGACGGTCTCTATGTACCTATCATATCCATATGGTTTTAACTTATTTCTCAGATACAGCACATAGACATCTACGACGTTGCTTCTGATCTCTTTTTCATTTTCCCATACCTTCTCAACGATCTCATCTCGTGAAAAGGTTATCTCGGGATTTCTCAAGAAAAGTTCGAGTAGATCAAACTCCCTTTTGCTGAGTTTCACGAGTTCGTCCTTGATCTTGACTTGTTTCGATCTGCCGTTGAGTTTTAGATCTTTAAAGACTACTTCTTCACCTTTTGTGAGATTGCTCCTTCTGATCAAGCTCTTGATCCTGGCAAGCAGTTCTCGAAAATCAAACGGTTTTGTGAGATAATCATCGGCACCACTGGCAAGTCCCTTGATTTTGTCATCCACCGCGTCAAGTGCCGTTAGCATCAGAACCGGTGTGTCGATTTGGTTTTCTCTGAGAGATTCAACGAATTCAAAGCCATCCACTCCGGGCAACATCACGTCCAGAATGATACAGTCGTATCTCTTCTCGAATGCCATATCCAGCCCTTCATCTCCATCTATTGCTCCATCGGCGTTGTATCCTTCTTTTTGCAAGAATCTCAGAATAGATTTCAAAAGATCTTGATTGTCTTCAACGACAAGCAATCTCATCTGTTACCACCACCTGGCGATCCGGGTTTCTGCTCCCTTTTTTGAGTGGACAACACCGCCGGTGTCTTGGTGCTGACAGAGGCTATCTGTTCCTTTGATCCAACAATCCACGTGTTTTGATCATCGAGATACGCGAAGAATATACCCTTACCGATAGACACAAAGGCGAGTGATATTGCATCCTTCAAAGAGACTGTGTAAGGTGTTGCCCGGTATGTGAACTGCTGCGAAGAGAAAATCTTTCCCGTAATTGGGTCGATCGTTATACGGTTCTTGGTCGTCAATACCACCCACATGGGTGAGTTGTTCACAAGATCGAGATAAACAGCAATAACGTCCTTTTCCTTAGAGAGATTGATAGCGTCAAGGATCGATATCTTCAAGGTACTTGGATCGAATGTGTTGTAGAAACTATTCAGTTGTTCTATCCTTTTCAGAAAGCTCGAAAGGTTATCTTCTGCTGGGATTATCAATGCGGCAACTATCAACAACAAAACTATGGTCCTTCTCATGCGACCACCATCATCAGTGTGAACTCACCAGGTTAAAAAATTATTAGATCTCTTTGGGAATTTCCCCTTCAAAATTATATTACCACTATCGCTGGTCCTTTCGATATTTAACAATCCACGTATCTGCAAGTATTTCAAAGTACATTTTCTAAAAAGAATATATTACTTTATCGTTTGTTCCAATCGATTAATGCTTAGCCTTGTGTTTCTAATAGTTTTTTAATACCAGTTTGCATGATTCATCTTAGGAGGTGTGGTTATGAAAAAGGCTATACTGGTAATCTCGGCTGTACTTTGTCTTTTCATAAGCGGGTGTATGAATCTTTTCAGTTCTGGCTCATCTGGAAAACTCACAGTTTATCTGACAGACGCTGTTCTACCCATCGAAGATGTGAATAGAATCGATTTGACGATCGACAGAATTCTGTTGATGAGTTCAACCGATGATGCATCGCTGGTTGTCACAGACCAGGCGACCACGGTTAATTTGCTTGACCTGGTTGGTAAGGAGACCAGCTTCCCGACTATTGAGACCTCTGGTAGCTTCAATCAACTGAGGTTTGAAGTGAGCCAAGCCACTATTACGATCAGCGGTGAAGAACATGAACTAAAGATTTCGTCAAGTTCTCTGAAATACCCATTCACAGAACCGTTGCAAGTCAACTCTGATACCGTACTTGTACTTGACTTTGACCTTTCAAGATCGATAAAGGTAACTGGAAGTGGAGACAACGGGAACGGGCAGGGAAACAATCCGGTCGAATATCACATGACACCCGTGATTCATCTCAGGTATGGAAAACTTTATGACATCAATGGTAAAGTTGTCTCAAATGATTCAAACGGAATAGCACATGCTTTGGTGGCATTGACAGACTCTGCGACTGTCGTGGCAACAACCTTCACCCACAAGCAATCAAATGAGTGGGAAGAAGGAGAATTCAAACTTTCAAAGATTAGACCTGGAGAATATACAATGAAAATCTTTTTGGACACAGCCTATACCCGCTGGGATGACCAAAAGGATCTTGCAAACTATATCATGACTGAAACACCCGCCGCAACAGAGATTGTGAATCTTGGATATCAGGATCTTGATTTGGGCGAAATCGTTGTTCAATAGTGAGAATTGTTTACGTTAATCGTTTTGTGTGTGCAAAAGTTCAGGTCACAGAGCTATAGTTTTCAATGTGTTTTTATTCTGCCTCATTGTATTTCGACAAGGCGAAAATCACCATTTATGACGAACAAGGTCATGGTTCATCCTGTCTTAAAAGTGAGCGTCTCTGAAAGGAGACTGCAATGGATCGTATTCAGATGATCTGCGATTTTATATCGTCTTTTATAAACAAGAACAACTACAGTGGTGTCGTGATTGGTGTCAGTGGTGGAATCGATTCTGCCGTTGTTGCACATCTGTGTGTAAAAGCCTTGGGAAAGAATAAAGTCTTTGGATTAATTCTTCCTGAAAGGGATTCTTCGAGAGATTCTGTGAGGGATGCGGTTCTTGTTTGTGAGAGTATAGGTATATCTTACAGGATCAAGTCGATCACATCGATGCTCAGAAGACTTGGTATTTACAGACTCTTCCCACCTGCCTTTATTTTTCCAAGATCGATTCAGGAAAAATACGTACTTGGAAAATGGCAAAAACTCTCGGTTGATCCCTTCATAG
>Ga0209204_1000105_pt1 | contig 91737 bp, 75 predicted proteins | sample AD_JPNMR2_MetaG_FD_184425 | JGI IMG/M metagenome (GOLD analysis project Ga0209204, IMG submission 184425) | Active sludge microbial communities of municipal wastewater-treating anaerobic digesters from Japan - AD_JPNMR2_MetaG (SPAdes) (version 2) | ecosystem: Engineered > Bioreactor > Anaerobic...
CTCTTAGAGAAGTAACTTTTGTAATGGTAGCAGCAATCATAACGAAGAGGTGGTTGTAAAAAGTGAACTTTTTGTAATGCTTATCTGCCTTGTGTTTTCGGATGATAGGGAAAATAAATGATATTTTGTCTAAAAGTTAGTTTTAATTTTTTTTGAGGAGTTTAATATAAAGATGAAAGGTATGAGAAGTGAAAAACGAATAGTTGAAAAGTGAAAAATGAAGCGTGAATAGAAGAGGCGATTCATAAATTTTCTTAACAGCCGTCATTACGAGTGTAATGAAGCAATCTCAAATTTCAATACGAGATTATTTCGCCGCTTTTGGCGGCTCATAATGACGACCTTTTTCAACCCGTCATTACGAGCGAAGCGAAGTAATCTCAAATGTATATTCCTTCACCTATTATGAGATTGCTTCGGGCTTATGCCCTCGCAATGACGGGTATTTTCAACACGAGATTGCTCGGACTATTGTCCTCGCAATAACGAAAATGCTTTTACCCTAAAAATGGATATCTATAATCTGTTGGAGGAACCCATGTTTCTTTAATAGTTTGAGGGCTTACCCAGCGTAATAAGTTTAATTTAGAGCCGGCTTTGTCATTAGTTCCGGATGCTCTTGCTCCTCCAAATGGCTGCTGTCCTACAACTGCACCGGTTGGTTTATCATTAATATAAAAATTACCTGCACTGTTTATCAACTTTTTGCATGCTAAATCAATAGCGTATCTGTCATTGGCCATAATTGAACCTGTCAAGGCATACACACCTGTTTTATCAACTATTTCAAGCATCTCTTCATAATCTTTATCCTCATATACATAAACAGATAAAATTGGACCAAATAACTCATTACACATTGTATAATAAGTAGGATTGAATACTTGAATAACAGTAGGTTCTATAAAATACCCAACACTTTTATCATACTTTCCTCCCATAATGATTTTAACATCATTTGATTTTTTAGCATTTTCAATATGTTGAGATAATTTATTAAAACTGTCTTCATTGATAACTGCATTGATAAAGTTTGAAAAATCTTCTACACCGCCCATTTTCATTGACGCCAAATCTTCTTCCATGTATTTTTTTACATCATTCCATATACTTTTTGGAATATAAGCACGGGAAGCGGCAGAACATTTTTGGCCTTGATATTCAAATGCTCCTCTTGAAAGGGCTACTGCTACTTCTTTTGGATGAGCAGAAGAATGAGCAATCACAAAATCTTTTCCTCCGGTTTCTCCTACAATTCTTGGATAAGAACGATAATTATGAATATTATTTCCTATTTGTTTCCAGATGTTTTGAAACACTTCTGTAGATCCTGTAAAATGAATGCCTGCAAAATAGTAATGAGAAAAAATCACTTCTGCTGCATCAGGTCCGCTTGGATAAATTAAGTTAATAACACCATCAGGTAAGCCCGCTTCTTTCAGTATTTCCATAATCACATGAGCACTATACACTTGATCATTACTTGGTTTCCAAACCACAACATTACCCATCATTGCTACGCTGGTTGGTAAATTTCCTGCAATGGCTGTAAAATTAAATGGTGTAAGAGCATATACAAAACCCTCTAATGGTCGCCAAATCATTCTATTCCACATACCAGGGGCAGAATTTGGTTGCTCCTGATAAATTTCTGACATAAAATAAACATTGAATCTCAAAAAGTCAATTAATTCACAAGCACTATCTATTTCTGCCTGAAAAGGATTTTTACTTTGACCAAGCATTGTAGCGGCATTCAATTTATAGCGATATTTATGAGCAATTAAATCTGCGGCTTTCAAAAACACAGACGCTCTTTGTTCCCATGATAATGCTTCCCATTGTGGTTTTGCTGCCAGAGCAGCATCAATGGCTTGCGTTACATGTTCTTTACTACTTTTATGAAAATATCCTAATGTGTGTTTATGATCGTGTGGTGGGGCAATTCTTACTTTATTTCCACTACGAACTTCTTTTCCGCCGATATACATTGGAATATCTACTTCTTTACTTCTCCATTCTGCAATAGCATCTTGCAATTTTTTTCTTTCTTCTGTATTTGGTGCATATTGTTTAACAGGTTCATTTTGTGGCACTGGCACTTTAAAAAATCCATTATTCATACTATAAAATTTTGCGTGCAAAGATAGGTAAATTTAAAATGATTCCCTCTTAATTTCAAATGTGTATTTTTGCCCCTGCTATGAAAAATAAAGGTTGGATTATTGTTATCATTATTTTGTTGCCATCACTCATTTGGGTTTTGTTGGATGTAAGTTTGATAAAATCTAAAAAACTAAATTATTTTGGTCCTAAAAAATTAGCAGAAAATGGTAAAGACACCATTTATTATGCTGTAAAAAATTTGAAGTTTTATACAGATGATTTGATAGAAATTGAATTAGATACAAATCATTATAAAGTTTTCATCATTGATTTTATTAAACCAGAATATCTAAAAGATAAATTTCGCATAGATCAATTTTTATCAACAGAACATTTTAGTCCAGAAAAAATATCTCATATTCCTATCATTTTAGTATATCCTTTTCATCATAAAGACAGCGTTTTTCACTTAAAGGACTCTTTAAAAATATCCTCTCCAAATGTGCAGTCATTATACTTACCAGACAGTTTATTTAATAAAACACTGAAACAGTTTTTTATACAAAAACCATATTATGTAGATTATAGTTTTGCAATACTGATTGATAAAAACAGAAATATCCGTGGATATTACGATTGGCGTTATGCCGACGAAGTTAAAAGAAGTATTCAGGAATTTAATCATTTAATCATTAAAGAAGGATATAAAGAAACTTTAAACAAAAATAAAATTGAACAGAAGCATGAAAACACTCATTAAAATTATTATTAGTAGTAGCATTTTTTCACTCACTTTTTGCTCTACAGAAAAAAACAAAAATATTGAAGAAAAAAAATTGTTACTGCCAGTAATTGGAGAGAAAAAGATTTCAAAGGTTGGTGATAAAGTTGATACGATTTATCATACTATTGGAAGTTTTACATTAACTAATCAATTCAATGAAACTATTACAGATAGTGTAACTAAAAATAAAATTTATGTAGCAGATTTTTTCTTTGCTACTTGTCAAAGTATTTGCCCTAAAATGTCTCATCAATTAAGAAGAGTGCAGGATACATTTTTGAGCAAAGAAGATTTTTTAATCTTATCACACACTGTTAATCCAGAACACGACAATACAGAAGTATTAAAAACTTATGGCGATAAGTACGGTGCTGTAAAAGGTAAGTGGCATTTGCTAACAGGAGACAAAAAACAAATTTATGATTTAGCAAGATTTCACTACCTTGTAAATGCTGATGAAACCGAAGGAGAAGGAGATTTGTTTATTCATTCAGAATTATTTTTGTTGATTGATAAAGATAAAAGAATCAGAGGAATTTACGACGGAACTGATAGTTTGCAAGTAAATCAACTTATCAAAGATATTCGTTTGTTAGATAAAGAATACCAACAATGAGTGAATTGAGTATTGCCGTAAATGTTCGCCATCTTATTCCAAATAAAATGGAAGGAATAGGATGGTTTTCTTATCAAATGATGAAAAGAATTACACAATCTCATCCTGACATACATTTTTATTTTTTATTTGACAGACCGTTTAGTGATGAATTTATTTTTTCAGATAATATTACGCCTATTATACTTTCTCCACCTGCTCGTCATCCATTATTGATTTATTATTGGAATGAATGGTTAGTGCCAAATTTATTAAATTCAATTAAACCAAATGTATATGTTTCTTTAGATGGATTTATATCTAAACGGGCAAAATACAAGCAGTATGCGGTTATTCACGATATTAATTTTTTAATTTATCCTGAATACTTAACTTTTAGCATAAAAAAATTGTATGATTATTTTTTTGTAAAACATTCTCATTATGCTGACAGAGTAGGCACTGTATCAGAATTCAGCAAATCAGAAATTGTAAAGTATTTAAACTATCCAGAGAAAAAAATTGATGTGGTATATAATGCAAGCAATATAATACATGATGAAGACCTTGAAAGCATTGATTTATCAAAGTATTCAGAAGGAAAGGATTATTTTTTATATGTAAGCAGTATTCATCCAAGAAAAAATGTATTAGGACTTATCAAAGCATTTGAAGAATATAAAAGTATTTCACAGAAGGATGATAAACTAATTATTGTAGGAAGATTTTTTTGGGGAGAAAAAGAAATAAAAAATCACATTAAAACAAGCAAGTATAAAAACGATATTGTATTTACAGGAAGGTTAGATGATGCCGCTACTACACAATTAATGAAACATGCAAAAGCATTTGTTTTAGTATCACATTATGAAGGATTTGGAGTGCCTGTTATAGAAGCTATGCAGTTAGGCACGCCTGTTATTACATCAAACACCACATCTTTAAATGAAATAGCAGCCGATGCCGCATTAAAAGTCAATCCTAACAACGCCTATGAAATTGCTCAAGCTATGATAAAAATTGATTCTGATAAAGAGTTAGTTACTACATTGATAGAAAAAGGCAAGCAACGAGCAAAAGATTTTAATTGGGATAATTGTGCAAATTTATTGTGGAAGGGGATAGCAAAGTTGATTTGATTTTTACAATTCGTATTTAAGTTTAATTTTTAAATAATTGTGTGTATTTTTGTAACAAGAAATTGAATTACCCAAAATTATTTTCTCATTGCTAATAATCAAAAGATATGGAAACAAAAGAACTAACAAAAAAATCAGAATATTTATCTATAAAAGAAGCAAGCGAATGGGCAACGCATTATTTGGGTAAAAAAGTTACTCCTTCAAATATCTCTTATTTGATACAATATGGGAGAATAAAAAAAATGGGAGATAATGGATCTACTCTCATTCTTAAAAATGATTTAATTGAATATTACAAAAAAATAAAAATATCTAAACAAGAGATTTGGAAAAAACAATTAGGTGAAGATTTAAACTGGGCACTTTCATTTGAACAATACAAAGAAGCAGAAACCACCAAGCATGTTCACAGATTACACCCATATAAAGGCAAATTTATTCCACAATTAGTGGAGTATTTTTTAGACAATCATACTGATAAATTTAAAAAAAATGTTTATTTCAAACCTGGTGATATAGTATTAGACCCCTTTTCTGGTAGCGGAACTACAATGGTTCAGGCATGTGAATTGGGTATTCACGCTATTGGTATTGATGTGTCTGAATTTAATACTTTAATTGGAAATTGTAAAGTTGAAAAATATGATATTGATGATTTAAAAAAAGAATTAAACAGAATAACCATTGCTCTTAAAAATTTTGTAAACAATTCAAATGCTATTAAATTTGAAGAAGAACTTTTACTAGAATTAAACAAATTCAATAATAAATACTTCCCGGTTCCTGAATATAAGTATAAAGTAAAACAAAAAGAAATAGATGAAAAAACTTATGGACAATTAAAAGAAAAAGAATTTTTACCAATATACAACAAGTTAATTCAAAAGTACAACATTAAATTGCGTCAGGAAAAAGAAGAGACATTTTTAGACAAATGGTATTCTCAACATATTCGTGATGAGATTGAATTTGTACGTAAAGAAATTAGTAAGATAAAAAATACAAAAACAAAAAATTTAATTAGCATTATATTAAGCAGAACTATTAGAAGTTGCAGAGCAACTACTCATTCAGATTTAGCCACTTTAATAGAACCTGTTACCACAACATACTACTGTTCAAAGCATGGTAAAATTTGCAAACCATTATTTTCAATATTGAAATGGTGGAACACCTACTCAAAAGACACTATAAACCGTATTTTAGAATTTGACAAACTGAGAAAAAACACATATCATTTGTGTTTAACAGGAGATAGCCGAACTATTGATATAATAAAAGAAATTCGTAAAATCAATCCAGAGTTTGCATCGCTTATTCAAAAACAAAAAATCAGAGGTGTTTTTTCATCACCCCCTTATGTTGGCCTAATTGATTATCATGAACAACATGCTTATGCTTACGATTTATTTGGATTTAAGAGACATGATGAATTGGAAATAGGTCCGTTGTATAAAGGTCAAGGGCGTGAAGCACAATTAAGTTATATAGAAGGCATTAGCGAAGTTTTAAAAAATTGCAAACATTATCTTGTTGAAGATTATGATGTTTTTCTTGTAGCCAATGATAAATTTAATCTTTATCCAAGTATTGCAGAAAAAGCGGGTATGAAAATTGTGAATCAATATAAAAGACCCGTACTTAACAGAACAGAAAAAGATAAAGGAGCTTATGCTGAAATAATATTTCATTTAAAGGAAAAATAATTATAATTATGGATAGCATTGTAAAATCATATTTGAATAACTTTGTTAAAAAGTTTGGTATAAATGATCATTTATCTGAATCAGAAAAATTTGAGTATTTTTCCGCTTATACAATTCTTGCTCAGGAATTTAATAATAATATTGACAAAAACGACTTAAATTTAATTTCTACGGGAAAGGCCAAAGGAGTTGACACATTGGCTTTCTCAATAAACGATAGGTTAATTACTAATAGTGATGAAATTGAAAGCTTTGAGAATCAGTCGCTTTATGTGAATGTATATGCTATTCAGTCAAAAACATCAGGAGGATTCGAAGATAAAGAAATAGCAAACTTTTTAGATGTTGTTATTGATTTTTTTAATGATAACCCAATGTATAATATTTCAGAATTTGATGTATCAAGAGAAATATTAAAAGGAATAAAAGATAAAATCGGAAATGTTAGAGAAATTAATCTATTCTGTTATTATGTATGTTTAGGTATTAACCAGGAAAATAAAAAAACAATTGATGATACTATTAAAATAAAAAAAACATCTTTAATAAATTATGGTTTATTTAATTCTATTGAAATCTTATTAATAGATAAAGAAACATTATTAGCCAAACATAAGAAGGCAATAAGTCCGTTAAGGACTGAATTCAAATTTGAAAATAAAATATCTCTATCATCTATTCCTAACATTGATGAAGCGTACATTGGTTTTTTACCCTTTTCTGAGTTTAAAAAATTAATAATGGATAAAGAGCAGGAAAAGATAAAGAGTTTATTTAATGAAAATTTAAGAGATTTTTTAGGATTTGATAATCCTATTAATAAAAAAATAAAGGAAACATTAGAAAATAGAAAGTTTAGTGAGTTTTCTCTGCTTAATAATGGAATTACAGTTGTAGCTGAAGTTAATAGAGGAAAAGGGAATACTCTAATTCTTGAAAACTATCAGATTGTTAATGGTTGTCAAACATCAAATGTTTTATTCGAGTGTAGAAATATTAATGAAATTGATAATGTTTTAATTCCTTTAAAAGTTGTAATAACTAAGAATGAGGAATTAAGAGATCAAATTATATTATCGACAAATAGTCAATCAAGCTTTACAGAGGAACAGCTATTCGCAATAACACAATTTCAAAAAAAATTAGAAGATTTTTATAAATCTCAAAATGATAATATTTACTATGAAAGAAGAACTAATCAATATAGCGATTTATCTAGATCTCAAGTTATAGATATTAAGGAGCAAATAAAAAGTTTTATGGCAATATTTTTTGATATTCCTCATTTGGTTTCAGGGAATATTGGTAAAGTTATAATGAATTTTAAAAGTAAGTTTTTTCAGAGAAATCATGACCCTTTGCCATATTATATCGCCGGTTTGATTAGTAAAAAGTGGGAATACTTATTATCAAAAGATGAAACCAATTTTTACAGTGAATTTAATAAATTTCGTTACCATATTTTTATGGGTTTTAGATACTTGGTTGAGGACTTGAAGTTTCAAGAAGATTTTTTATTATATCCAAAACAATATTCAATAAAATCAGAAAGAGGACGTGAAAGTAGTTATGAAAAAATACTTAAAAATGTGAGAGATAATTTATTTTTTGAAGAAACCATTAAACTTGCAATTGAAATTTTTAAAAAAACGGAATATGATCGACCCAAAGCAGCTTATTCCAATCCAATAACTCAAGACTATATAAAACTCATTACGGAATACTTGAACTCTGAATAATAAAATTATGCTAAACGAAAATCAAAAAAAAAATATTGAAGAGATAATCATCTATTGTGTAAGAAAAAAATTTCAAAACTACAATCCGGAAAGTAACAATATGCCATTTCACTACCGACTGCTTGGCAAAGACAGAATGGCTTTATATTCCTTTATTCAATCCTTAAACACTACTTTTGGAACTTCAATTTTTGAGCCAGTTGCTGTTGCTCTTGCAAAAGAAAAATTTAAAAGAGTTGAGAAACAATTTGTTATTGGTAATGAAATAAAAGAGAGTTGTCAAAATATTATTCAAGCAATAATGAATGACCTTACAAATGGTAATTTACCTAACAAACAAAAAGAAACAGAGTTAATAAGAAAAGCGGCTTTGTCAGAAAGTAAAATAAATAAAATGAAAGTGGTGAAAGTTGATTTATTTGTTGAAAACTCAAATGGAGAACAATTTTTCTTTGACCTTAAAACCGTAAAACCCAATATCAGTAATTTCAAAGATTTTAAGAGAACCCTGCTTGAATGGATTGGCATTGCTCTTACACAAAACCCTGCTGCAAATGTTAATTCACTGATTGCAATTCCTTACAATCCTTATGAACCTCAACCTTATGAAAGGTGGACTATCAAAGGTATGCTTGATGATAAAAATGAACTTTTAGTTGGAAAAGAATTTTGGGATTTTTTAGGTGGCGATGGAGCTTATGAAGATTTATTAATTTGTTTTGAAAATGCTGGTATAACACTTAGAAAAGAAATTGATGACTATTTTTCAAAATTCAAATCAAGATAATACATCCATAAAACAATTTAAATTCAACTCTCCATTCATACATTAAAAATATCTTAATAAAATACTTACTCCAAACTATGCCATTAAAATTTTTGATTTTGTTCAGACATTACTTCAATTATTTACCGCTGAGACGCAGAGACGCAAAGTTTTGTTTAATACCTTATGAAAATTTGTGCAGATCTGAGCATAAAAATTTCTTTGCGTGCTTTGCGACTTTGCGGTTTAAATTAAACCTGATTATTAATAAATTTATTAAGATAATTATTGCTGTTGTGATAATGACTTTTATGTCTCTGTCTAAAACTTATGCACAAAATGATGAAATGGTAAATGGAAACAGAAAACCAAAAATATGGAAGAAGTGGAGACATAAAGAAAGATTTAATAGCGAACCCTTTAACCCTTACTTAAAAAAGAAAAAAAGTGAGTTGCCTTCTGCAAAAATGGCCAAACAAGATAAAAAAGAATTAAGACGACAAAAAAGATTGGCCAAAAAACAAATGCGTAAAAACAAAAAGGCCTATCAATCAAATTGATCAAATTTAAAAACATTGAATCCACCTGATTTATCAAAATTATTTTTAAATAATTGCTCTGCTACCCCTGAAATTATTGTATATACAGAGTTTTTATCTAATAGATTAGTTTATACATTAGATTTTTTAATCAAAAATGTTTGGCAAAAAAATTATATTCTCACTAATGAAATTTCTGAATTTCAAAATTCTGATAAATTAAAAATCAATTATTCTTCGAAATATCTTGAAAATGCAATTAATATCTATCCTTCTCAATTCCTTTTTTCAAAAGGTATTGATAAACACTATCAACCAAATTTTGACTCTCCTTTATCTACGCATTATTCAGAAGATATTTTTTCTGTTATATTCTATCACATATCAAGATATGAAGAATGGCAAAAAAATTTTTCTCCTGATATCCATCAAAGATTTGAAGCCCAAAGCGGTCAATTTTATTCTCAAATACATTCTCCATTTTTAGATGAACAAATTTTTTTATTTAAATCTTTTATTAAAAATCAATTTCCTTCTTTTGAAACAAATTATTTTTACAAAGAAATTTTTACTTTTGATTTAGACAATATCCTTGCATTCAAAGGCAAATCAGCATTCCGCAGCATTGGTGCTTTACTTAAACATTTACTGAAAGGTGAATTAATTTTACTAAAAGAAAGAATTAATGTGTTATCAAATAAAAAAAATGATCCTTTTGAAGAGGTATATTCTTTTATTGAAAATTTATCTCAAAATACGCCCATTATATTTTTTGTTTTATGCAGAAGTAATACAAAATTTGACAGAGCCGCAGAATTATCAAGCAAAGAAGTTACTCGTGTAATAAAACAACTTTCAACATTTGCACATATAGGATTACACCCATCTTATTATTCAATGTGTTCTCAGGAAATCATTCAATCAGAAAAAAAACTTTTAGAAAATATCATTGATAAAAAAATTATTTCATCACGACAACACTATTTGAGAACGGATATTGCTACTACACCAAAATTATTGTTATCTATAGGCATTCAATATGATTTTACAATGGGGTTTGCTTCTTCTGCTGGTTTTAGATCTGGCACTACATTTCCTTTTTATTATTATGATTTTGAAAAAGAACGAGCCACGAACTTGTTGATGATTCCTTTTTCAGTAATGGATGGAGCGTATTTTAATTATCAAAAAACTGATATTACTGCTGCGATTAAAAACATAGAGAATATTCGTGAAAAGATTAAATCACTTGGCGGCTATTTTATTCCGCTCTTTCACGAGATTACATTGTGTCCGTTATTTAATAATGATGCTGTTGAATGGAGGAAAGTTTTTACTACACCTTCACTGAATACCATTTAATCTTTTATACACTTTAATCAATGTCTCTACATCTTTTTTACAATACTCTGCTATTGCATTAAGATTTTTATCCTCATAATATACTTTTGCAACCATACTACCATCAATTTCATCTTTTGGTGAATCAATGCCAAATACATAAGCCAGCAAATCTAATGATGTGTAATTTTTGTAATCACCAAATTTCCACATATCCATTGTATCCATTAATATATCTCTTCTACCTGATTTTAATACATCTGGAACTGGTATATTATTGATAATCATTCTGCGACATAAAAAAGGAAAGTCAAATTCTCTTCCATTGTGAGCACATAGATTATATTCTGCATTGTATGTTGTAAAAACATGTTTGTAAAATTTATACAATGCATCATTAAATTCATTCAACAACGCTACCTCATCGTCATTAACAATTGTTTTAAGTCGTATATTGCCAGTATTATCAACATAACCAAGACCTATGCAAATAACCTTTGCAAATTCTGCATAAATACCTGCTTTTTTATATTGTTCTTCTGGTTGTATTTCAGGATTATATTTCCATTTAGAATCCCACAATTTTTTTTCTCTTTCATTAAGTTCTGAATAGTGGTATTTTACTGGGACTGTTTCAATGTCTAAAAATAAAGTTTTTTGAATCATAAATAACTTGATATTCTGTGTTTTTACCAATCTTCTGAATTTGTTTTAACTGGCATGGACATGGCGTCTTTTATATCTTCTGCCACTATGTTAGCATCTTTTATGGCTTCACCTTTTATTTTTTTCCATGTCATTTCAGGTAAAAACATACTTCCGCATTCTGCAATATCTTTGGTAATATCTCCTCCAGAATTTTTTCCATTGTCTGCAATATGTCTCACTTTATTGATGGTATATTTATATTTACCATCTTTCACTTCAATTTTTACATGCATTACAATTTTACCCGTAAAATCAAATTGAGGATTTAATTCTTTTGGTTTAATTTTAAATTCTACATCTGTTTCCACTCTTGTGCTACCGCCTACTGCATTTATTTTTTCGTATTTTGGATGTTTCTTTTGTGCCCATTCTGTGGCTCTTCCTAATAATTCTTTTGATGGAACAGAATCTTTAATAATAATTTCTGTAACAGTAAATCCATCATTATTTGTAATGCTTTGTTGTGCAAAATAAATAAAAGGTGATACAATCATTGAAATAAAAAACCACATTGTTTTCATATATTTTCTTTTAATTTATTTTTGGATATTTAAGAGGATTGCTTTCATACATTAAATTGTAAATAACATCAAAAACATCATCAGCACTTGGTTTTGAAAAATAATCTCCATCGCTTGCATACGCTGGTCTGTGCTCTTTTGAAGTAATGGTTAATGGTTTTGAATCTAAATACAAATACCCATTTTGTTCTTCAAGGATTTTTTGTAAAATATATGCGCTCGCTCCACCAGGAACATCTTCATCTAATACAACCAAGCGATTGGTCTTTTTTAATGATTCAACAATTGAATGATGAATGTCAAATGGTATAAGAGTTTGCACATCTATAAGTTCTACTGAAATATCATGTTCTTTAAGCCAGTTAACCGCTTCCTGAGCAATTCTAACACAAGATCCATAAGTTACGAGTGTAACATCACTTCCTTCTATTAAAACTTCTGGAACACCTAATGGCACTCTAAATTCTCCGATATTTGAAGGTAATTTTTCTTTTAATCTATAACCATTCAATGGTTCAATAATCAAAGCAGTATCATCTGATAAAAGAAGAGTATTGTAAAATCCTGCGGCCTGTGTAGCATTGCGAGGAACGCAAACATAAATACCTCTGCAGGCATTGATAATAGTTCCCATCGGAGATCCGCTATGCCATACACCTTCTAAACGATGTCCTCTTGTTCTGATAATCACTGGTGCTTTTTGAGTGCCTTTTGAACGCCAGCGAACGGTAGCTAAATCATCACTCATTATTTGTAAAGCATACAGTAAATAATCCAGATATTGAATTTCTGCAATAGGTCTTAATCCACGCATTGCAAGGCCAATGGCTTGTCCCACTATTGTGGCTTCTCTGATACCTGTATCAAAAACTCTTATTTCTCCATACTTGGCTTGTAACTTTTCTAATCCCTGATTTACATCTCCTATTTTACCACTATCTTCACCAAATATAACTACTTCTGGATACTTTGCTAAAATAGCATCAAAATTATCCCTTAAAACCAAACGAGCATCAACAAGAGGTGATTCATCAGAATATTCAACAGATGCAGGTGTAACCTTCAATGCACTCCATTGTGTTTCTGAATATAAATCAGAACCATAAATTTTCTTTGCTTCTTCAGTTTTTTCCTTTATCCAAACTGATAATTTTTGACGAGCAGGAGATTCTTCGTATTTACTTAATCTCAAAACTTTTTTTACAGTTTGATGAATATCTTTTCTGATAGGTTCTTTGATGGATAATAATTCTTTTTTTAATTGTTGAATTTGTTCTTTGTAAGCACTGGTTTCTGTAAGTTCGTCTAACCAATCACATACTAATTTTCTTTCTTCTAAAATAGGTGTCAAGTAATCATTCCATGCTTTATTTTTGGCTTCTAAAACTTTTTGTTTGGCTTGTTCTTCAATATCATTCAATTCACTTTCAGTTGCAAAACTGTTGGCTAAAATCCATTCTCTCATTTTTTTGATTCCATCAAAATCGGCCTCCCATTGTAATCGTTCTTTTGATTTATATCTTTCGTGAGATCCGGAAGTGCTATGACCTTGTGGTTGTGTAACCTCATCTACATGAATAAGAACAGGCACATGTTCATTGCGGGCAATGTATTCTGCTTTTTCATAAGTTTCAATTAGATGAACATAATCCCATCCTTTTGTATACAAAATTTCAAAACCTGGTGCATTTTTAGTTCTTTGAAATCCTTTCAATGCTTCGGAAATAGATTCTTTAATAGTTTGATATTTTTTTGGAACAGAAATGCCATGTCCATCATCCCACACAGAAACAATCATTGGGACTTGCAAAACGCCTGCGGCATTTAATGTTTCCCAAAATAAACCTTCTGAGGTGCTTGCATCTCCAATAGTTCCAAATGCAATTTCATTTCCTTTATTAGAAAATTTCAAAAATTCACCTTGTTGAAGTGCAGGATTATTTCTATAAAAATAAGATGCATACGCAAGACCTAATAATCTTGGCATTTGGCTTCCTGTTGGCGAAATATCTGCTGATGAATTTTTTAATTCAACTAAATTTTTCCATGAACCGTCTTCATTTAATAAATGAGTAGCATAATGTCCGCCCATCTGACGCCCACCGCTTGTAGGTTCAAAGTTTAAATCTGTATGTGCATAAAGTCCTGCAAACCATTGTTCAATAGTAAGAGCACCAATGGCAAACATAAATGTTTGATCTCTGTAATAACCGCTTCTAAAATCTCCTGGCTTGAAAACCTTTGCCATTGCTAATTGCGGAATTTCTTTACCATCTCCGAATATACCAAATTTTGCTTTACCAGTAAGCACTTCTTTTCTACCCAACAAACTTGTTTGTCGGCTTTCATTGGCTATTCTGTAATCGTCTAAAACAATTTTTTTTAATTCTTCAAAACTAATGTTTTCTTTTTGTTGATGAGTAACAGACATCGTGATAAATTTTTGTCCCTTACAAACTTACAGAATATATTAGGTATTTGCAAATAAAAAATATTGCTATTTAAATTCTAAAAAATTCCACAATCATTTCATCCCGTAGGGATTTTTTAAAAAGGCAATTTGTAAATTGTCCTTTCTTTAAGGGTGTATAGCGATACGCCCCTACTTTTCAAAAAACGAAATAAATGTCATTCCTACAATCCTGTCATCCCTTCGGGATTTTTTTGATATATTACTATTATTATTTAATAAAAACTAAAAATGTCAGGGTGTATAGCGATACACCCCTACTAAAAATTATCTAACTCTATTTCACCTTTGAAAACAAAATCGGCATTGCCTGATAAAAAGATATTTTGAAAACCATTTGTTGTTTTTTCAAATTCAACTTTTAATAATCCTCCAAGTGTTTGCACATTGATACTATCTTTTTGTAATTGAAATATATTTGCTGTAACCAAAGCACAAGCCGTTACACCTGTGCCACAAGCAAGTGTTTCATTTTCAACTCCTCGTTCATAAGTTCTCACAATGATATTATCTTTATCTTTTATTTGTAAAAAATTGACATTGATGCCTTGTGTTTTGAAATCTTTATTATATCTGATTTTGCGGCCTTCTTCATATACATTAATGGTATTCACTTCTTTAACGGCTTTGACAAAATGCGGTGATCCGGTGTTTAAAACATAACCCTCTTCGTAAGTTTTAATTTCTGATACATTTTGCATTTGCAAACGAATATAGTTGGGCTTAATGACTTGTGCAAAGTGTAATCCATCAATGGCTTCAAAAGTGCATTCTTCTTTAATCATTCCTAATTTATATGCAAAAGATACAGCGCATCTTCCGCCATTGCCACACATTGAACTTTCTTTGCCATCAGAGTTGTAATAAATCATTTTAAAATCGTAAGTAGAGTTTTCTATTAATATCAAGCCATCTGCCCCTATTCCAAAATGTCTGTCACACAATTTTTCTATTTGTGATGTGGAAAGTTGTATTTGTTTTGCACAATTATCAATTAAAATGAAATCATTGCCTGCACCCTGATATTTGTAAAAGTTAATGATCATTTAATTCATTTTGGCTATAAGATGTTCGTCTTCAACTTTGATAAGTGGCTGAAAGGAATTTGTGTAAGACAACTGAAAAACTCGTTTATCGTATTTAATATACAATGTATTGTTGTATTCGTAAATATTGATATATGGGATATCTTCTAAACCATATAATACAAGTGCGTTGTCTTCAAAGTAATAGCCCTTGTTATTGAATGGTGTTTTTTTGAAAATGATTTGAATGGTGTTGTCTTTTATGATTTGTGGTATTTCAGCAATTTTAGTTAATGTAGTATCTGTATCATTATTATTTAAATGTATTATTTTGACTTCTTTTTTAGAGATAATTTTTTCTTCTATAACAGGAATGATTTCTTTTTCCTGATTTAAATTTTGTGAAGTGTCTTGAATGCTTTGAGATGTATTTGATGAGTTGTTTTTGTTTGTATATTTTTTAGTTTTATTGTTTTTTACTGATTCTTTTGCGTTTGTTTCTTTTTCAATGACTGTAATTTTTGGATACAATGTTTCTTTTAATTGAATTTGATAATCATTTATTTTCAATAAAAAGAAAGACCCTGTAATGATAATACCTACAAGCATACCAGATAAAAATGCAGGTATTTTTTGAATGTAATTTTTTATACTTTCCTTGATGTTCATATTATTTAGATGATTGAATTATTTTTTGAATTTCTGATAATTTGATAAGTGCTTCTAATGGTGTGATGGTATTGAGATTTAAAGCGTTGAAAATTTCCTGAATTTTATTCAATCTTTCATCTTCTAAATGAAATAAACTTAATTGAATGGGTTTTGAAGGAGCTGGAATGTTGTTTGAATGATTTTGATTCATTTGATGTTGTTGTTCTAAAATTTTCAATACTTCTTCGGCTCTATTGATAACAGTTTGAGGCATACCTGCCATTTTTGCTACATGTATTCCAAAACTATGTTCGCTTCCGCCTTCTTTTAATTTTCGCAAGAATACAATTTTACCGTCTATCTCTTTAACGGACACATTGTAATTTTTGATACGAGAAAATCTTTCTGCCATATCATTGAGTTCGTGATAATGTGTAGCAAAAAGTGTTTTTGGACGATATGGATGTTCGTGAAGATATTCTGCAATAGCCCAAGCAATTGAAATACCATCGTAAGTAGCCGTGCCTCTGCCTATTTCATCAAGTAATACCAAACTTCTTTCTGAAATGTTGTTCAAAATATTTGCAGTTTCATTCATTTCTACCATAAAAGTAGATTCACCAGAAGAGATATTATCGGTTGCTCCAACACGAGTAAAAATTTTATCTAATATACCTATGCTTGCACTTTCGGCAGGAACAAAACTTCCAATTTGAGCCATCAAAGCAATAAGGGCTGTTTGTCTTAATAGTGCTGATTTTCCAGACATATTTGGCCCTGTTATCATCATAATTTGACAATCAGATGGAGATAAATGAACACTATTTGAAATATAAGATTCATTAGTTGGCAATTGTTTTTCTATCACAGGATGACGACCTTCTTTAATAATTAAATCAAAAGATTCATTGACAACAGGACGAGTATAATTATTTTGTAAAGCATTGATAGCAAACGATGACAACACATCTAAAGATGCAATGATGCGAGCATTATTTAATATAGGTGCTGTGTATTGATGGATGGTTTCTAATAATTCATCAAACAATTTATTTTCTAATGCAAGAATTTTTTCTTCTGCATTGAGAATTTTTTCTTCATATTCTTTTAATTCTGGAGTAATGTATCTTTCGGCATTTGTAAGTGTTTGTTTTCTTATCCAGTCAGATGGAACTTTGTTTTTATGGGCATTAGTAACTTCTAAATAGTAACCAAACACATTGTTGTATGCTATTTTTAAAGAAGGGATATTGGTGCGTTGTATTTCTCGTTGTTGAATTTGTATGAGATAATCTTTTCCAGAATAAGCAATTTTTCGGAGTTCATCTAATTCAGAATTTACGCCATCTTTAATGGTTTTGCCTTTGCCAATTTGAGAAGGAGCGTCTTCTTCCAGATAAGTAGAGATTTTTTCTTTTAATAATTCACAGGAATTAATTTGTTCTGCTAACTTCAATAATGGAGTAAATTGAGTAGTAACCAGTAATTGTTGAATTTGCTGAATATAATGAATAGCGTTTTTTAATACATTGATTTCTCTTGGAGAAGTTCTTCTTGCTACACAACGAGCCATTAATCTTTCAACATCGCCAATGTGTTTGATATGTGTTCTGATTTTTTCAAGAAGAAAGTTATTTTTGAAAAAGTATTCTACTATTTCTAATCTTTCATTGATGGTGTTAATATTTTTAAGAGGCATTGCAAGCCATTGACGAAGCATTCTGGCTCCCATTGGATTTTGTGTAGAATCCAGCACATCAATGAGTGCTTTTCCGTTTTCGTGATTAGGCCGAAAGAGTTCAAGATTTCTTACTGTAAATTTATCTAACCAAACATAATCCGAAGCGTCTATTCTTTTAATAGTAGTTATGTGTTGTATTTGCTGATGTTTGGTTTCATTTAAATAATGTAACAATGCGGCAGAAGATGTGATAGCAAAAGAAAGTTCTTCTACACCAAATCCTTTGAGAGAAGTTGTTCCAAAATGGTGTGTGAGTTGCTGATAACCATTTTGAAAATTAAAATGCCAGTCCTCTAAATAATAAGTATAAAATTTATCTTTTAATTGTTGCTCAAACCAATCTTTTTTATTTTTGGAGAGTAAAATTTCACCAGGTTGTAAATTTTGAATAGTGTTTTCAATATGTTGCCAATTGCCTTCTGTAACAAGGAAATCGCCAGTTGAAATATCCAAAAACGCAATTCCACCTTTGTCTTGTTTGTCATCAAAATATAAAGAAGCAATGAAATTATTTTTTTGATGATCTAAAATTTTATCGTTGAGATGAAGACCGGGAGTAACTAATTCTGTGATACCTCTTTTTACAATTGTTTTGGCAAACTTTGGATCTTCTAATTGATCACAGATTGCAACACGATAACCCGCTTTAATAAGTTTAGGCAAATAATTATCTAATGCGTGATAAGGGAAGCCCGCTAAATCTACTTCCGATGCAGAGCCATTAGATCTTTTAGTAAGCACTATACCAAGCACACGAGAAGTTATTTTAGCGTCTTCTCCAAAAGTTTCGTAAAAATCTCCAACACGAAATAATAAAATGGCATCAGGATATTGTGATTTAATAGCATTATATTGTTTCATCAAAGGTGTCTCCTTTGAATTTTTATATGCAGAAGTATTGGATATATTTTTTTTTGTCATCGTTTCTTCCATAGAAAATTTTTCTGTGCTATAGCTTCAATAAAAAACTCTGTATAAATTTTAATTGAACAAAGTTACAGAATTTTTTTTGATGATTTACTATAAGAATTTTTTTGATGATTAAATGATTTAAAAATAAAAAGCCCTTCCGTCTGGAAGGGCTTTGAACACTGCTATTTACTCAGTGTTATTTTTTCTTAGCTGCTTTTTTAGTAGCTTTTTTTGCAACTTTTTTAGTAGCTTTTTTTGCAACTTTCTTTGTAGCTTTTTTCGCAGCTTTCTTAGCAGCTTTTTTTACAACTTTTTTTGCCATGGTTTTTTGTTTTTTAAGGTTTGCTACAAAGTAACAGAATTTTATTCTTACAATAAAATTTTTCTTTAAATTTTTTTCAACATAGTAATGTGGATATCAACATAAGTATTTTTTATAGTGAATGTTTTTTTCTCAAGATTTTAATGTTACAATTTTTATGTTTGCTTGAAAGTGTTGATTTTACTGATATTTCAGAGGATTAGAGTTTTTATTTTACATCTTTCCAATCTAAAATAACATCCCAGTTATTGATAAGTTTAATAGGTTTAGGATATAAAAAAATTTTTTCGGCTTGAGTGATTTTTTTCTGTTTTGAAAGAAAAACAGGTGCATCCCATACATAATTTTGATTTTCATCTTGAATTAATTTCAGTAAATAATTTCCGGGAACGATATTATTAAACTCTACGGATTGTTGATTGGATGCGGTTATTGGAAGGATAATGTATTTTGCATCAACAATTTTATGATCGGGTGTGCAAATTGCTACTATGTAATTTTTTTTGTCAGGAAATAAAATATTGACTTTTAATTGTGCGTAAGTTTCAGAATTGTTTGTTTTGATTTCAAATGTTTTGATTTCTGTTGTATCATTGGAATGTATTGATTTTACAGGTATTTTCAGAGTGTATGTCATATTTTGTTCAAGAGGATAAGAAATTACAATTTGATGTGGATATACTTGAAAATATCTTTTTTGAATTGGATTTAAACTATCTTTTTCTTTATAGAAAACAATTTTAGTTTTTGTATAATTAGTATCTATCCAAAAATCAGATGTTAATTTCACTGGCAAAAAATATGCTTGTTGATGGTTGTATTGATTTTGTAAATTTAATTGGAATGTTTTGTTTTTCCTTGTGTTTATAGGGATATTAAGAGTATCAATATGTGTAGAAGTTTTTATAATTAAATGTGCAGTATCTAAATGATGAACAAGTATTTTACAAGTATCAGAATAAGTTGAATCATTTAATAATAAAACATTGGGTTGAGGATTGAGAATTTTATATTTATCAGGAAAAGAATAAATTAAATGTATTAGAAATTCATTTGGAGAATAATATCTTTTTAATCCGTTTTTATTTGGTTTTTCTGTTGCAATTAAAAAAATGACAATGCTATCTGATACAGGTTTAATGGGCTTTTCTAGAAAGCCAATTTTTTCTTTTGTGGGATCATAAACAAAATTAATGTTGTTATCACTAATTGCAAAAATTTTGAAAGATTTATCAGGTAAGTTTTTCAAATAAAAATTTCCTTCTGTATTAGTTTTAGTAAAATAAAGTGGCTTTTTTGATAAAACACAAGAATCATTTTCTGATGCATCATACAAAGCAATAAGTATATTTTTTTCATTATTCAATGTAAAAGCATCTTTGACATTTCCTTTGATGAATAAACTATCAATAAAATCTCCTGTGCTAAATACATATTCTAAATAATCAATGGTATTTCTTTCTGTAAGATCTGCAATGGTTTTATTAAATATAATTTTGTAAGTAGTGTTGGATAAAAGTTCATCAGGTAAAATAATTTCAATCAATTTATTTTTTACAGAGTAATCTATATTCTTTGAAAGTTGTGGCACAATAATGATATTAGAAGGATTTAATAATTGCACCTTCTCATTAAACTGAAATGTAATTTTTTTGGGGTATATATTTTTTGAATAATTTTCAGGAGAAACTGAAATTAATTTTGGAGGAATGATGTCTTTCTTTCCACCAGTAAGTGGAACTATTTGAGCACAGCGAATTAAAAAGAACGAAACAAAAATCAATAGTATTTTAAAGTAAACTTTATTCGTCAAAAAAAATTTTTTGTTACTATAAAGAATTTTATATTTATTTTTTTGAAACACAGAGATCCACAAAGAAAGGCACAAAACACACAAAGGATTTACTAAATCTATTAACCCTTTGTGTTCTTTTTCTAAAAAATCTTGGAGATCTTTGTGGTTCATTAATTTTCATTTTAATATACTAAATAATCACTTATTTACCATTATCAATTAAAACAATTTTTCTAAACCTAAAACATAAGCAGATGAAGGGAGAAACAATTGAATGCTTATTAAAATGAATCTTGGAAAAAAATGCTTCATATCCCACATTGGTTTTAAATAAGAAAAACCAAATGCAGCAATAAGCATATCTAAACATAAAATGTATAATGCATAATCTCTGAAAATACCTGTAAATAATAGTATTCCACAGATTAATTCTGTATAAGCAGTAATATAAACACCAAACTTTGTAAACCAAAATGGAAATTTTTGTTCGGTGTTTTGATAATACATAATATTAGTTACTTCTTTTAAACCCACTCTAAAAATTCTATCGTATGCTTGAAAGAAAAATAAAATCGCCAACAACCATCTTGTTGTTATTTCTAATACTATCAAATTATTATCTGCAAAAAACATAATATGTTGGTTTATTCTTTAATGGCTAAATTTTCCTTATTCAAAAATATCTTATGTTTATTTACAATACCTAAAACATTACCTTTTAATTCTATACCAAAGAATGGAGAGTTTTGAGATAAAGATGAATTATCTTCTTCAGTAAATAGATATGTTTCAGTTGGATCAAAAATAGTAAGGTTGGCAATGTTATTTTCCTGAATGGTATGATATGGCAATCCTAAAATTTTTCTTGGTTGAATAGACAAAGCATCAACGGTAGTTTCAGTGTTTTCACTTTCTAAAATAGTATTAGTAGTTGGATATGCCGTTTGTAAATTAATCATTCCAAATGCGGCTAAATCAAATTCTACATTTTTACTTTCAACATCCTGCGGTTGATGGTCAGATACAAGCACATCAATAGTTCTGTTCAAAACGGCTTTTATCAATGCTTTTCTATCTTCTTCTGTTCTGATGGGCGGCATGCATTTGTAATTGGTATCAAAGTCCATCAAAACTTTATCATTAAAATATAAGTGATAAGTAGATGTGCCGCAGGTTATTTTTAAGCCCTTTGATTTTGCCTGTTTAATAATTTCTACACTTCTTTTACAGGAAATAATCGGAATATGCACTCTTACATTAGGGTAGTATTCCATTAATTCAATTACTTTTTGTAAGTAGGTAGTTTCTGCAATGTATGGAATGCCTTTTAATCCTAAATATGCAGAGGTTTCACTTTCGTTCATTTGACCATTGGCAGATAAATAATAATCATTGCAATGTATAATAAGAAGTGCATCAATTGTTTGAGCATAAAGCATCGCACGAGTTAGTAAGTGTGTATTTTTAATAGTGTTTTTGTAATCTGAAAACGCTACCGACCCACCTAATTTCATATCATACATTTCAGACAAATCTTCGCCTTTTTGTTGATGTGAAATAGTTCCTACAGGTAATACTTGTGTAACAGAGTTTTGACTTTGCTGAATTAAAAACTCTACAACTGGTCTGTTATGAATAGGAGGATTGGTATTTGAAAAAACGCAAACAGATGTAAATCCACCTTTTGATGCGGCTAATAATCCTGATTCAATAGTTTCTGTTTGTTCAAATCCTGGTTGTCCAAAAACAGATTGCATATCAATCCAACCTTGAGAAACACAAAGGTTGGAAGATTCTATAAATGTAATTTTTTTATCATTATATACTTTATCTGATATTTCTACAATTTTCCCATTTTCAATAAGAATATTTTTTCTTTTCAAATGATAAGGACTTGTGCTATCAAAAATTTTTGCTTTATGTAAAAAAATTTTCATTGTATTTTAATTTAATCATTTTACTTCATAAATCTAATCGTTAAACTTTCTGCAACAAAAAATATCAGGGCTAAAATTACACATAATTTCCAATATGGAGTGCCGCTTATTTCTGTTTGTATAATTTTTTTAGCGGAAACACTGGTTATATTATTAACTGCAAAGTTTTTAATTTGATATTTTTGTAAAATATCACTTAACTCTTCATCAGAATAAAATTGCATATCTGATTCTGACCTATTGTAATTAAAACTCAAAGCAAATTTATTTTCATCTTTTATTTGTAAATAATAATGTCCTTGTTTAATATCTGATTGCATTGGGATTTTAATATAAGATGAATTACCTTGTGTAAAAAATGATGGAATTATTTGAAATGTATTGGTAGAAGATGAATATGCTTCAATAAGTTTTGGGGCATTATCTGAATTGAGTTGTATGTTTGGAATAAAGATGTTTTGATTGCTTCCACAATAATAATATAAAGGAATAGCAGGAATAGCAGTAAATGATAACTGATACATCAAAGGAACAAAAATAGAGTGCATTGCTATTTGATTTTTCTTTGATTGAATGGTAGAAGTAAATACAAAATAGTAGTAATTATTTTTTTCATACTTAAATAACAAAGGGGCATTATTATTAAGTTCTACAATTGGTTCAAAATTTAATTGTTGTGTTTTTAGATATTCTTTTACAACAGGCATTTTGTAAGTATTATTAGTTTTTTCAAAAGCAGATGCAATAAGTGGATGTTTTAATACATTATTACTAATCGTTTGAGAAGTAGTATCTATTGTCCATTGATAAGATTGAATTTCAGAAGGTAATACAAACAAAGGATTATCTATGTATGGAATGATGATAATTGTTTTACCTTTTTGTGCAAGTATTTTTAATTGTTCTTCCAAACCAGTAGTAAATGCTGTCATTTCATTTAATACAATAACATCTTGATTTGATAATTCTGAATAATTAACTTGATTTTCCTGTTGTTCAGAAAAAACAAATATTGAATCATTATTAAAGAAGGCACGAATATATTTTGACGATTCTGGATTTTTAGAACCATTTATAAGTTGTGCTTTAATGTGAATATCAGTATTGATAGAAAAAAACAATTCATCATCAAAAGTAACTGGATAATCATTGATAAACACTTTAGAAAATTGAAATGGTTTATTATCAGGAATGAATGAAGTTGTTGTTTCAATACTTTGATGAGCAGGAATAGAAACATTTAATATAGAAGTTTGGATATTATTCTGAATTAATTTAACAGGAATATCATTTGCATTTTCAGAATTATGATTAGTAATTTTAATATGTAATTGTTGCGGAACATTTGATAAAACAACAGGATTGTCAATCCATACTGAATCAATGGAGATATTGTTTTTTTGAGTTGGAGAAAGTAAAAAATAAAATATTGGAAAATCAGGTTTTATATTTTGAATATCTGTAAATTTTTTTTGAGCATCAGAAAGTATGAAAACTAAAGGTTGATTCAAATGTAGAGTTTGTATTCTATTTAATAAAGTAGAAAGTGAGAGAGAAAAATGATTAATTTTTACTTTAGATAATTCTTCAATGGCTTCATTTTGAGACAAACTTTTTTTATTAAAATAATTGACATCATTAGTTAATATAATAAATTTAGATGACTTTGAAAAAGATTGTATAATTTCTTTTGCTTTAGAAATTGCCACATCTAATAATTTTCCTTCGGTGGAGACATTTTCCATACTAAAAGAATTATCTATATAAATAACTACATCAGAATTATTTTTACTCAACAAATGTGAGGTGTTTTTTGTTTTAAAAGGTTGTGCAAATGCAAATACTAAAAAAGTAATGGCTAATAATCTTTCTATTAATATAATGTATTCTTTTAATTTATTTTTTACCTGATGTTCTTGAGTAACCTGTTTAATTATTCTTACATTTGAAAAATAAATTTTTTTATACCTTCTAAAATTAAAGAAATGAATAATAATAGGTATAGATAACAATCCTAAAGCCCACAGAAATTGAGGATACAAAAAATACATATTAGCCCCAAAAGTAGGAAAAAATATTTATTAAAAATTATCCACATTCATTCAAAATTGGCTGTTCAAAAAATCTTAAAAATTTTTTTACTTTTATTTGATTTATTCAGAAAAAATTTTCAGTAGAAATTTGAAATTAATATCCAAGAGAAAATTTTCATTTGAGATAATTTTTTTCTAACAATTTAGTAACAAAAATTTAATACAACTATCCTATCAATTTAATTAACACAATTTGTGGATAAATTTGTTCAAAAATTCTAATTACCCTAAAATCAAGCATTTCCTAAGCATAATATTTAGTAATTTTGTTGGCTAACTTTTAATATCCATTTTTCAAAATAAATTTTGAAAAATTTTTATACAAAACTAACAAGCTATTATTACTATCATACTTTAAAATTTAAAAAAGAATATATATGAATATTGATGTGAATACAGATTTGGTTGAGGAAATTTTAAAACTGAAAAAGCAAAAGAATGCCGTTATATTAGCGCATTATTATCAGATGGGGGAAATTCAAGACATAGCAGATTTTATTGGAGATAGTTTGCAATTAGCACAAGCTGCACAAAAAACAGATGCATCAATCATTTTGTTTGCAGGTGTTCATTTTATGGCAGAAACAGCCAAAATTTTAAATCCTGATAAAAAAGTAATAGTGCCTGATATGAATGCAGGATGTTCATTAGCAGATTCCTGTCCTGCAGAGAGTTTTGCAGAGTTTAAGAAAAAGTATCCTGATGCAGTGGTTATTTCTTATATTAATTGCACAGCAGAAGTAAAAGCATTATCAGATATTATTTGCACAAGTAGCAATGCGGTTAAGATTGTAGAAAGTGTTCCAAAAGATAAACAAATCATTTTTGCACCTGATAAAAATTTAGGCAGATATATTATTAAAAAAACTGGAAGGGAAATGATTTTGTGGAATGGTGTTTGTGAAGTGCATGAAAAATTTTCTTTACAAAAGATTATACAATTAAAAGTTCAACATCCTGATGCTTTACTGATTGCACATCCAGAATGTGAAGAGGATGTATTGGAAAATGCAGATTTTATAGGAAGCACATCTGCGTTATTGAATTTTGTAAAAACAAATGATTCAAAAAAATTTATAGTAGCAACAGAAACAGGTATTTTACATCAAATGCAAAAAAGTTGTCCAGATAAAACTTTTATTCCTGCACCACCAAATAATACCTGTGCTTGTAATGAATGTCCTTATATGAAATTAAATACATTAGAAAAAATTTATCTTGCATTAAAGAATGAAGAACCTGAAATAATGATGAGTAAAGAATTAATTGAAAAAGCAAAGAAACCATTATTGAGAATGCTTGAATTATCAAAGTAAAAATAAAATGATAAAAAAATTCACATACTTTTTTTTGTTTTTTGTTTCACTATCAATTTATTCTCAAAATAATAAAGATGGATTTCATCAATTCAAATATCCTGATGGAAAAGTATCATCCGAAGGATATTTAAGAAATGGAAAACCTGATGGATACTGGAAAAATTATTATCCAAATGGAAAAATTAAAAATGAAGGTAATAGAAAAAATTATTTGTTAGATAGTGTATGGAAATTTTATGATATAAATGGAAAACTTCAAAAAACAATAGAGTATAAAAATGATAAAAAAAATGGTTATCTCAAAGAATATGACACTTCTGGAACAATCATTTTCAAACAAAAATATATTAACGATATTCCTGTAGATACTGCCTATTATTATCATCCTTCTGGAAAAGTAAAAAGAATTGTTCCTTATCAAAAAGGCAAGCCACATGGTGTATTTTATGATTTTGATAATGATTCTTTAATTGTAGGAATAGGTGAATATCAAAATGGATATTTATTGAAATATGAAAAAATCAATCAAAAAGATGAACAAGGAAAAAAACAAGGTGTGTGGAAAGAATTTTATCCTGATGGTCAGGTAAAAAAAGAAATTGATTATAGAGATGATAAAATAAATGGTTTTGTGAAAGAGTATGATAAAAAAGGAAATCTGGTTAATGCAGAAAAATACACGTTTGGAAAAAAAGTTGAAAACCCAAAAGAATTTGCTTCTGTTGAAATGTATAGAGAATATTATGATGATGGCACATTAAAATACGAAGGACCTTATATTTATGGTTATCCTGTAGGCACACATTATCATTACAAAAAAGTATTCAGATGCGATTCTACTTTAGTTCCAAGAGATGATACATCAGATGTTTATATTAAAAAGCAAGTATGCAAAAACCGTCCTTTGCCAGATTCTGCTTTTGTATTTGAAAACAATGTTTTAGTAGAAAAAGGACCAATTGACTCTTTAAGAAAAAGACAATCTGTTTGGGAAGAGTATTATTATACAGGAGAATTGAAAGGTAAAGGTAAATACAAAAATGATGTAAAAGTAGGAGAATGGATATATTATTATCCAAATGGAAAAATTGAACAAAAAGGGAAATATGTAAATGGAAAGCCCGATGGTCAATGGATTTGGTATTATCCTAATGGTTCTGTTTTACGAGAAGAAAATTATATAAAAGGAAAAAGAGAAGGTGAATTGAAAGATTATACAGAAGATGGAAAAATACTTACAGCAGGATTGTATATTGATGATAAAAAAGAAGGTTTGTGGGTGTATGAATTGCCAAACTATAAAGTAATAGGAAAATATACCGATGGAAATCCCGATAGCACTTGGGTTTCTTATTATATGCCTTCTGGAAAAATTCGCTTTAAAGGAAATTTTTTGAACGGTGACCCAGATGGTGTTCATTACTGGTATTACGAAAATGGTAATAAGATGATGTATGGTCCTTATCAAGGTGGTGTAAAGAATGGTGAATGGAAATTCTTTGATGAATCAGGACACAATTATTTGAATATTACTTATGAAAATGATATTGAAGTAAAATGGATGGGTCAAAAAATTATTCCAACTTATGAAGATGCTATGAAAGTATATGAAACTATTTTAGAAGAATCTAAAAAATATCAGGAAATACTTAAAAACAAAAAGAGTGAACAATCAGATAGTCAATAATTTTAAGATATATAAAAATATCCCTGTTTTAATCTTAAACAAAGATGATATTGTATTTATCAATGACAAAGCCAAAAAGATTTTAAAGTATTCATCAAAAATTAAAAATGATTTATTAGAAAAATTACTTTTTTCAATTAAAAATAAAACAAACAAATTAGAATTATCAGTTTCAGGAAAAAACATTTATACAACATTTCAATATGAAGAGTTTTCTGAAAACAGAAAAAAACACTATGTATGCTTTTTAAATGAAAATTCAACATCTGATATAAATGTAGAAGAAATTAAAAACAAATTAGAACTTTATCAAGAGATATTCCATAATTTGCCTATAGGTATTATTATACACGATTTTGGTAAAATTAAATACATCAACAAATATGGAATAAAAGTAATAGAAGCAAAGAATAAAAAGCAATATTTAAATTTTAATATATTAAATTTCCTTACCAGCGAAAGAGATAAACAGCGTGCTATAAGAAGAATACAATCAAGGGAAAATTTAGTTAAGCCAGAAATTTATGAAATTCAAACTTTTCAGAAACACAAAAAAATAGTTGAACTTTATTCTTATCTATTTGATAACATTGAAAAGGAATCTTCTATCATAAGATTATTAGTATTTATAGATAAAACTTCTGAAATTGAAAAACAACAATTAGAAATAGAAGCACAGATTAAACAACATGAAAACAAAATTTTAAAAGCACAAAATCAAATTAAAGAAAAACTTCTAAAAGAACTCAGATTTAAACAAGAACAATTATTAAATACTATCAATAATTCTGATTACTTATTCTGGATTTTAGATACAAACTTAAATTTTTTAATTTTTAATCATGCGTTTTATCAGTATTGTTTTAAATATTATAATTTTAAAGTTTCTGTTGGTGATAATTTAGAAAACATCTATCAAGCCAATGAAACAGAAAAACAAGTATTACTTGAAAGAAGGAAATTTTTATCAAATGTTATTCAAAGCAAAAAAGAAATTACACACGAAATAATACATTATGATAAAGACCAAAAAAAGAACAGAATCTTTAAAGTAACAATGAAGCCCATTCTCGGAAAAAATAAAAAAATAGAATATTTCTATTGCTATGGGCACGAAATCACTGAAAAATATGAATACATACATCAGATAGAACATCAAACGGTAAAATTACAGGAAGTAGTGGAACACAGTCCTATCTATCTCTGGTCAATGAATAAAAATCAAGAAATAACTTTATTCAATAAAAACTACGAACAATTAGTTGAAAAACTTTATGGAGAAAAACCCGTAATCGGAAAAAAATTATCAAAAGGAAAATACGCAGAAAACAAAGAAATTGTTAGCACTCTTAATTATCACTATCAAAAAGCACTTTCAGGTTCACAAGAAAATTTTAAACTAACTTTTGATATTGATGATAAAAACAAAATCACATTAGATGTTAATGTGTTTCCAATTATTGTAAATAATGAAATCAAAGAAGTAGCAGGTATTGCAACAGATATCACTCAGGAAATTCAAAAACAACAACAATTAGAAGTTTTATTACAGGAAAATGAAGTATTAATGAAAGAAATTCACCACAGAATTAAAAATAATCTGCAAGTCATTTCAAGTATGATAAATCTTCAATTACAGGAAGAAAATGAAACGCATACAAAAAATATATTAAGAGATACTCAAAACAGAGTTCTTTCAATGGCGATGATCCACCAAACACTTTATCAAAATAAAAACTATTCATCTATCAATATCTCTAATACTATACTACAACTCATTCAAAATGTCTTATATTCTTTTAATCAAACTGATATGGATGTGCAAACTAATATAGAAGATATAGTGATAGATGTTAATACTGCTATTCCGATTTCTCTGCTACTAAATGAAGCCCTTACTAATGTTGTAAAATATGCGTTTCCACCTCACTTTAAAAAAGATAAAAAAGTAGAAATTACTTTAAAAAGAAATTTAGAACATTTACTGTTAATCATAAAAGATAATGGTATAGGCATACCTGAACAAATTCTTGAAAATTCTAATTCCGTTGGTTTTTCAATTATTCGTGCTTTATCTGAACAAATGAATGCAGAACTGTTCATCAATTCAAAACCCAATCAAGGCACTGAAATTAAAGTTCTTATTCCTCAATTGTAATTCAAAATGCGGTGGTTTATATTTTTCTCTATTGTTTTTTTATCTGAATTTATTTTTTCTCAACAAAAATTTTCTTTTCCAATAGATACCGTTGACATTACAGGAAATTTTGGTGAAATAAGAAATAATCACTTTCATCAAGGTCTTGATTTTTCTACAAAAGGAAAAGAAAATTATCCTGTAAAATCAATAAGTGAAGGTTATATTTATCGTATAAAAGTTAGTCCTGCTGGTTTTGGAAAAGTCCTTTATATCCATCATCCAAATGGTTTATTGAGTGTTTATGCACATCTCAATAGTTTTTCAGATAAAATAGAAAACTTTGTTTTTAATTATCAAAAAAATTATCATTCAAATAACATTGATACTTTATTACCAGAAAATTTAATTAAAATAAAATCTAATGAAATAATCGGATATTCAGGAAATACAGGCAGTTCAACAGGTCCACATTTACATTTTGAATTAAGAGACGAATTAACCGAAATTCCTATCAATCCATTTTTTTACTTTGATATTAAAGATACTACAAAACCTGTTATTCATAAAATTATATTCTATGATTTATCAGATACTATTTCACCAAAACCAATTTTTACAAATAAAAAATCCGACTCTATAATTGTTCCATCAATTACAGGTATTGCATTTTCAGGTATAGATAAAATTTATCCAAAAGGCAATCCAAATAATATCTACAAAGTTTCTATTTATTTAGATAATCAAAAAATTTATCAACATCGTTTACATCAAATTACTTTTGATAATACCATTTATGTATCCTATTATTCTGAAAAAGTCCATAATCAAATTTTTCAAAAATGTTTTACGTCACATTTATATCCTAATTTTTTTTACGACACTTTAATTAACAAAGGTCGTATTATCTTAAAAGATACAAATTATCATACATTAAAAATTTCATTCTGTGATGAAAGTAATAATTGTGTGGATACAATATTATTTATTAAAACAAGACAACAACCAACCTTCAAAAAAATTAGTATCAAAAATCTTATTTTATGCAACCAACCTACACATATTAAAAACCAATATTTTGAACTTTTTATTCCAGAAAAATCATTATTTAATGATATAGATGCAAAAATTTTTTACAATCAAGAAAAAAAACAAATTCAATTTACGCACACACCCTTACCTTTAAAATTTCCTGCAAAACTTGCTATTTCGCATCATCTCAATTTGTCAGAACTTAATAAAACAGTGCTTGCAAGCCATTCAAGATATTATATTCCCGATTCCTTTAATGTGAATAAAATTTACTTCTCTGTAAAAGAACTTTCAAATTTTTATTTATATACCGATTTAAAAAGCCCTACAGTAAAACCATTACATTTAAATACAAAAAAGAAAGCAATAATACTTACATCACAACAAAACAAAATTTATTTTAAGGTTTCTGACAATACAACAATAAAAAATTATACCGTGTATTTTAATTCACAATTTTGTAAATCCTATTACTATGCATCAAAGGGCTTGATAGTTGCAGAATTACCATCTGAATTAATTGCAACAGATGAAAATTTTATTCAGATTACACTTACAGATATTGTAAATAACTTCACACAAAAGTCATACAAAATAATATTTAGTTTTTAGTTTTGAGTGCTTAGTTTTAAGTTAATGATTTGTGAAGAGGTTACTATTCAGCACCAATAAAAGAAATCTATTAAATTGAATGCTGACGATAAATATCAGCATGCCGACCGAAAGCGTCGGCACCACAATAGAAACATAGAACACTTAGATTTTCACATAGAATATTCATTAAAAACTATGTGCTTTCCTAATGTGACCTAATGTGCCTATGTGGTGCAAATAATAGTATTGTGTGAATAGTAACGAGAAGAATAAAAACTTTACTAAAAACTCAAAATTAAAAACTCAAAACTAAATTTATGTAGATTTGCCAAAAAACATTTATGAAACAACCATTAATTGAATGTGTTCCAAATTTTAGTGAAGGAAAAAACAAACAAATTATTGATGCTATTGTTCAAAGTATTGCACAGGTTGAAGGCGTAAAAGTATTAAATGTAGATATGGGTGCTGCCACAAATAGAACTGTTGTAACTTTTGTAGGAACGCCTGAATCTGTTGTAGAAGCCGCTTTTCAAGGTATTAAAACTGCAGGCGAATTAATTGATATGCGACATCACAAAGGAGAGCATCCAAGAATGGGAGCTACAGATGTTTGTCCCCTTGTGCCCATCAGAGATATAACAATGGAAGAAACTGTAAAATATGCTGTTCAGTTAGCAGAAAGAGTGGGGAATGAATTAAAAATACCAGTATACTTATATGAATATGCTCAACCAAAAGAATATAGAAAAAACTTATCAGTTATTCGTGCGGGTGAATATGAAGGATTCTTTGAAAAAATTAAACAATCAGAGTGGAAACCTGATTTTGGACCAGATGTAATGGATGCTAAAAGAGGAGCAACAGTAATAGGTGCTCGTAAATTTTTGATTGCTTACAATGTAAATCTCAATACTACTTCTGTTCGCCGTGCTAATTCTGTTGCTTTTGATGTGCGTGAAGCCGGCAGAGTAATGAGAGAAAACAATAATCCTAATGGAAAAATTATTTACAACGAAGATGGCACGCCCAAAATTCAACCGGGAATGTGCAAAGCAGTAAAAGCAATCGGTTGGTATATTGAAGAATATGGAATTGCACAGGTATCCATGAACTTAACTGATATAGATGTAACGCCATTACACAAAGCATTTGAAGCATGTTGTATTAGTGCTGAAAAAAGGGGCTTGCGTGTTACAGGTTCAGAATTAGTTGGTCTTATTCCATTAAAATCTCTTGTAGATGCTGGTAGATATTTCTTGAAAAAACAAGGTTTATCTACAGGTGTAAGTGAAAGAGAGTGTGTCAGAATTGCCGTTAAAACATTAGGTTTAGATGAACTAAAACCTTTTAATCCTGAAGAAAGAATAATAGAATATCTAATAGCAGATAAAAACGAAAGTGTTCTTGTTTCAAAAACTGTTCGGGATTTTACAGATACTACTGCATCAGAATCTCCTGCACCCGGCGGAGGTTCTGTGTCTGCTTTATGCGGGGCTTTGGGAGCCGCACTTGGTGCAATGGTAGCCAATCTTTCTGCAAACAAAAAAGGTTGGGAATCGCAAACTGAATGGTTTTCAGATTTTGCAGAAAAATTACAATCATCAAAAGATTATTTATTAAAACTAATTGACAGAGATACACTTGCATTCAACGAAGTAATGAAAGCATTTGAATTGCCTAAAAATACCGATGAAGAAAAATCTATTCGTAAAAAAGCCATTGAAGACGCTACTTATAAAGCAATGATGGTGCCTTTTGAAACAATGAAAATTGGTATGCAATGTATGGACTATATTCAATCTATGGCAGAAAAAGGAAATCCAAATTCTGTGTCAGATGCGGGCGTTGGTGCATTGTGTATTCGAACTGCTGTATTAGGAGCCGCAATGAATGTCAAAATTAATGCACAAAGTATATTGAATAGAGAAGGCGTAAAAGAAATTTTAAATCAGGTGCAGGAAATGGAAAAACTAATTGAAGAAAAAGAAAAAACCATTCGTCAAATTGTAAATCAAAGAATGTCGGGAAATTAAACACATTCAAAAGCCCATATTATTTCTATCTTTGAGCCCAATTTATTGGTTGTGAAAAAATTACACTTACTGCTTATTCGTTCTTTCTTACCACCTTTTTTTATCACATTATTTGTGGCAACATTTTTATTTTTTCTTGTAGAAATTGTTATTACATATTTAGATGATTTTATTGGAAAGGGATTAAGCACGTGGGTATTAATACAATTATTTACTTATGCTTTTCTTGCTATTATTCCAAAGTGCATTCCACTTGCAGTATTATTGGCATCTATTATGACGCTTGGAAATTTATCTGAAAACTATGAGTTGGCAGCAATGAAAAGTTCTGGTATTTCTTTGTTTAGGATATTTTATCCACTTGTGATTTTGATGATTCTTTTTGCCGCATTTACTTTTACTTTTAATAATTTTGTTTTACCAAAATTAATGTTAGAATCTCAATCATTATTATTTGATATTCGTCAAACAAAGCCATCAGTCAGCATAAAAGAAAAAGTGTTTTACAATCAAATTGAAAATTTTTCTATTCGTGTAGAAAAAAAATATCCTGATGGGCATAGTTTGAAAGGTATTCTTATTTATGACCATTCAAATGGAGTGGGCAACAATATTCAATTGTATGCAGATAGTGGTTATATGTTCACTACATCCGATACAAATTATTTAGTGCTTCGCTTATTTAATGGCAGTCGTTATGAAAATATACAAAATGAAAATTCTAATACTAATTTTCCTTTAAGTATTATGCAATTCAAAGAAATGGAAATTAACATAGATTTAATGGGATTTAAACTTAAACGAACAGATAAAAATCTTTTTAAGCAAAACTATGAAATGATGAATATGTGGGAAATTGATAATGAAATAGATTCTTTGAATAATTTATTAAACAATCAACATCTCGCTATTTATAGTCAATTGAAAAATTACTTTTTTTTCAATACAATTAAAAACGACACCATCAATAATTGTGTGGAGGCAGATAGTATTATTAAACAATTAGCCCCTACTGAAAAGAATATGTTTGTTGAAATGAAATTAAATCACTGGAGATCAGTTTCTGCTTTTTTAGAATCTCAAATGCTTTCTATTCAGGGATTATCAAGAAGAATAACAGAATATAAAGTTTCGTGGCACGAAAGAATGGTTGTATCATTGGCTTGTATAATATTGTTTTTTGTAGGAGCACCATTAGGTTCAATTATTCGCAAAGGAGGATTGGGCTTGCCTGTAGTAGTGGCTACATTGTTTTTCATTTTGTATATGATTCTTACTGATTCTTTAAGAAGTATGGCTATTGAAATGATTTTACCTGCGTATATTGCAATGTGGTTGCCTTTGTTTGTTTTTTTATTGATAGGAATTTTTCTTACATACAAAGCCGCTAATGATTCTGCTCTTTTTGATATTGATTGGTATTTTCAAAAAATAAAATCATTATTTCAACTTAAAATAAAAAATTCTAAATCGTGAAGGTTCTTTTAATAGCACATAAAAATCCTTATCCCCCTGATGATGGAGGAAAAATGGGCATTTATACAATGATAGAAGGACTTTTATCAAATAATATCCAGTTAGATGTTTTGTTGATGAATCCAACAAAAATTTTTAGACCATTGGAAAAATTTCTTGTTCCAAAGAAAATAAATTACATAGATGCTGTTACAATTGATACTAATGTCAAGATATTACCTTTAATTTATAATTTACTTTTTCAAAAAGAATCTTATTTTGTAACTCGCTTTATTGACAAAAATTTTGAAAAAAAATTAGAAGAGATACTCACTAAAAATAATTATGATATTGTTCAATTAGAAAGTATTTTTTCTGCAGTTTATTTACCTTTGATTAAAAAATACACTAACAAAATAGTTTTGAGTGCTCATAATATTGAATATCAAATATGGGAAAGAGTTTGCAATCATGAAAAAAATATCTTTAAAAAGTGGTATTTAAATATTCAAACTAAAAGATTAAAAAAATTTGAAGAAAGTATTTTTAAAAATGTAGATGCGATAACTGCAGTAACAGAACAAGACAAGCAATTTATTTTATCTTTGTTTCCTGATAAACCTATTGTAGTTACTCCAAATGGATTAGACATGCAAAATTTTGAAATCATATCTTTTGAACAACAAAAATTAAACACTATATTTTATTTAGGTTCATTAGATTGGATACCAAATCAGCAGGGAGTGGTATGGTTTTTAGAAAATGTTTGGCCAAAAGTAGTAGAAAGAAAAAACGATGTTCAACTTATTGTTGCAGGAAAAAAAATTCCTCAATGGCTCAAAGATTTTCAGGTAAAAAATGTTCGTTTTTATTCTGATGTGCCAGATACAAAAGAATTGTATCATCAATATGCAATTACAATTGTGCCATTATTAGCAGGAAGCGGTATTCGTGTTCGTATTATAGAAGGAATGGCTTATGGAAAATGTATCATTTCTACAAGCGTTGGAGCCGAAGGTATTCCTTGTGAACACAATAAAAACATCATCATTGCTGATACACCCGAAGATTTTGCCAAAGAAATTTTAGATTTATTAGATAACCCAAACAAAGTAAAAAGTATTCAACAGGAAGCAAGAAAATTTGCAGAAGAAAATTTCAGTAAAGAAAAAGTATATTTGCCTTTGGTAAAACTATATCAACAAATATGTAATAAATTAGTGTGCTAATTTTTTTATTAATACAAATTGAATTTATCAAAATTATAAATGTAAGGGCAATTCATGAATTGCCCCTAACTCAAAATGCTGACCGAGAGCGTCAGCACTCAAAACTCACAACTCAAAACTAATAAAAAATGTCTGTTATAGTATCTATTATAGGTCGTCCAAATGTTGGAAAATCAACTTTATTTAATCGTCTTACTAAAACTAATGATGCTATTGTTGACGAAACGCCGGGTGTTACAAGAGACAGACACTATGGAAAAGTAGAATGGGGAGAAGTTGAATTTACACTGGTGGATACAGGTGGATACATTACTAACAGCGAAGATGCTTTTGAAAAATATATTAACAGACAGGTTCAATTAGCCATTGAAGAAAGTAATATCATTCTATTAACCGTTGATGCAAAAGAAGGTTTAACAGAGTGGGACAAAGATGTGGCTAATGTGGCAAGAAAGTATCAAAAGCCAGTATTATTAGTTGTCAATAAAGTAGATAATTCTGAATTGCTACATTCAATTTATGATTTTTACAAATTAGGATTTGATAAAATGTATCCTATTTCTGCTATCAATGGAAGCGGAACAGGAGATTTATTAGAATCCATCCAAGATATCATTAAAGAAAAATTTCAAAAAGAATTATCAGATGAAAAAATAGAAGATGAGTATCCTAAAATTGCAATAGTAGGAAGACCAAATGTTGGAAAATCTTCTCTTGTCAATGCATTGCTGGGTGAAGAGAAAAATATAGTTTCAGATATTCCCGGCACTACCCGTGATGCCATACATACTTTTTACAACAAGTTTAATGTAAAATGCTGGTTAATAGATACAGCAGGATTAAGAAGAAAAAGCAAAGTAAAAGAAGACATTGAATTTTATAGCACAGTTAGAACCATCAGAGCCATTGAACAAAGTGATGTTTGTATATTGATGATTGATGCCACATTAGGCATAGAAGCACAGGATTTACACATATTTCAAAACATCATTGATGCTAATAAAGGGGTTGTAATTGCGGTTAATAAATGGGATTTGATTAAAGAAAAATATTCTAACATAACAAGAGATTTTGAAGATCAAATTAAAAACAGAATTGCACCATTCAAAGATGTTCCAATACTTTTTATTTCTGCTGTAGATAAAACTCGTCTTTTAAAATTATTAGAAACCGCTATTGATGTTAGCAAAAAAAGAAAACAACACATTCCAACACACGAACTCAACGAATTTTTTCAGGAAATAATGAATGTAACGCCACCACCTGCTATAAAAGGAAAATTCGTTAAAATTAAATATGTAACACAAGTAGAAGGAGCACCACTCTTTTTATTATTTTGCAATTTACCTCAATATCTGCCAGAATCTTACAAAAGATTTTTAGAAAACAAACTTCGTGAAAAATATGATTTTACAGGAGTTCCAATTAAATTAGTTACAAAGAAAAAGTAAATTTTTCTTTTTTCAATAAGGTCTCATTTCTATTTTTCTCTCTCTTTCAAATACTGGAACCAATCCCATTTTTTTAAATAATATCTGTCCTTTTTCTCCTGCTAAAAATGCTTCTATTCCTGCACTTAAAGAAAAATTATCTCCTCGCCTAATGCAATATATTGTTCTAACAAAAGGATAATCTTTTGTAGCGATATTGGATTGATCTGGATAAAATGCAGGTGTTGTAGCAGTTCTTCTGATAGGTATCAGCAAAGTATCATTTTTTGGAAATTTTAATTGATATGTCCATTTATCATCATTATCACAAATAAATGAATAATCTATAATACCAATGAAATCTTTTTCTATACAATAATTTTTAAACTCTGCAGAATCTTCAACTATAAAACAATTTTTTCCAAAACTTTTTCCATTTAATAAACTATCTTTCATATACAAAATAGCACCATTGTTTTTTTTGTAAAAAACAAATTTAATAGAATCATTGCCCTCTAAATATCTTTTCAAATCATCAATCAACAGTCCTTTTTCTCTAAACTTCTTTCCTATCAATGCTATTGCGGTGTAAGCAATAGGTGTTTGCTGAATAATGATATTATTTTTTTCAAAAACTTTTATTTCATCTGAACTCAATGAACGGTTAATTAAAATAACTTTACAACTATCATTTAATAATGATTGAATACATTCTTGTTCCCCTTTGAATGAATAGGAAACTTTCGTGTTTTTGTAAATAGATGTAAACAAATCAATTTGTGGTGGCAATATGTATTGAAAAGTATTTTCAGCAATGATATGTATTTCTCCTGTTGTAGGAGTATTTGGCAATTCTTCTTTTGCAGTGTTACAACTAAAAAAAAGAATAGTAGAAATAAAAACAATTACATTCCAGTTGCGTAGCATGGCTGTTTAGAAACTAATTTAATGTTAATGGTTAAACCTGTGAAAAAATACCAATCTTTTGTATAAGGATTTCCGCGAGAATAACCAGTGATTTTACTCCACGGATATTTAGTGCGATTGCTCATTAGTAGTCCCAATTGACCATTTGGCGGGTTTTTTGTAATGTCTGGGTATTTATCACTTACATCATCTAAATAATCAGTAAAGGTTTTTCTTGGTCCCCATTCAATACCTAATCCTATATTTTTTGCGACATTTATTTTGATGCCAATTCCAAATGGAATAGAAATTTGCCACAATTTGTAAGGTTTTGATTGCCCCTCTGTTTTCAAAGGTCTTAAATCAACCCACGCTCCTTCTCCTATTCTACCTAATGGATTAAAATGAAACCCTGCTAATCCTGCAAACAAATATAATGTGAAAAAGTGTTTGTCATTACCAATTCTGTAATCGTAAAAATTAAATTCTGTAAGTGCGTGAAATTCTATGATATTTGATTTAAAGTTTAAATTTCTTTCAATCTGATCTTTGTTATCGCTTTGAGCATCATCCCCCTCTATTTGACCATAGTTGGCACCAATTCTCAATGCTCCTCTATAATCCCAAGCATATCTGTAAAATCCCCCAAATGCGGGCTTTGTCATATAAAAATGTTGTCGTGGATTTAAATCTCCTAAATAATAAGATCCTCCAATAAATAAACCAATTTCATGTTGATGAAATGCTCTTTTTTTCCCTTGTGCAAACACAGAAGAAACTACAAACAAAGTCAAAATTATTATTAAAGACCTTTTCATTTTTATTGTTTTTCTATTGCTCCAATATCTGGCGAAATATCTGCAAAACGACTATAATTATTTATATCAAATGGAAATTTTATGGCATCTGCATTATTTGCTGCGTTAATTGCGGCAGATCCAGTTTGTAAATCAAAATTATTTGAATAAGGACTTATAAATTTAGGATTTTGATTAATAATACAATTTGTAAAATGTGAATTTGAAGTATTGATGTTTGTCTTTATCAGACAAAAATTAAATTGATGATTTGGTGGATAAGTAGAGTTTGTAGTATTTAAATCAAGGTTGAGTTCATTGCTTAAATTACCATCTATAATGCAATTTCCAAAATAACAAGTATCTAATGGAAAAACAAAACTTCCTGCATAGTTATTGATATAAACACATTCTTTATTTCTGGCAGAATTTGTCCAATAGTTAGCAAATGTATTGTGAATAAAATTATAATTTCCTCCAAGAGCAATTACCAAATTATATTCGCCACAATTGCCAATAATATTATTACCTGCATAAATGTTGTAACCTAAACTATACAATCCCCACTTACTCATATTAAATATTCTTGTATTGGTTAATTTTAATCTTCTTGGATCGGCATTATACACAGAATTAATGACTTCTGCCTGAATACCTATAAATCCATTTTTGATAATAGCATAATTGATTTCATTTTCTTTGCTCCCTTCGTTTATCCATATTCTATCCCACTGTCCAGGTAAATCAACAAAATCGGGTTCTCTTCTGAATCCTTGAAAAACCACTTCATTGCCATATACACCTTGCACTTTCAAAGTTCCATATCTATATACCCACAATCCTGCATTTTGATAAAAATAAACTCTTGTGCCTGATTGCATTATCAATGTTTGTGATGAATCTACTACTAACCAACCATAAATAACATGAGGCTTATCATTTGTCCATGTTACAGTAGCATTATTTATAGATGATATAGTAGAATATGCAAGATAACCTCCACCTGAAAAGTAAATCGCACTTGTAGGTTTGTGATAATAGGCATTTTGTCCCCACGCTTCCAAATACACTTTTTGAGTATTTCCATTTACTTCAAAAATGATAGCATCTTGAATAATCAATGGACTATTAGAAGACAAGGGATTTACATTTACCTGAATAAAAATATACAAACTATCATCTGGATCAATTTCAATGTTAGAAAAAGATTTTCCTGATGATCCATCTACATTTAATATAAATTGCGAAGAACTTCCACTTTGAAAATAAATTTTAGAAATTTTTATTCTTTCTTTGTAAGGATTGATGACTCTAATGTTTTTTGTAGCAGAACCAGCAGTAGCAAAAACTGTATCAAACAAAACCGTGTCAGCACTGAATTTTAATTTTGCAGAAGAAGATGTGTTTAATTTATCTTTTTTACAAGATGAAAGAGAGAGAATAACATACATCACAAATCCTGCAAATAAAAAAGGAATTATTGTGTTTTTTATTTTAGTAAAAAGTGTCATATTTATTAAATATCATCAACGAAAATTTTCTTTAATTATTGCCTGAAAAGGGATTTAGTGAATGTTTGAAAAATTATCTTTAAGTCGTAAATAAAATTTTGATGTTTTATATAATGCAAATTGATGGATAATTTTTCTGGCATAATTTGTTCAATATAAGTTTTTTCTGGATCATCAGATTTTGCAAGGATATCGCTTTCATCAATATATTTTAATGATGCTTCATCTGTAATGCCTGGTTTTACTGATAAAACTTTTTTTTGATCATCATTGTATAATTCCACATACTTTCTTACTTCTGGCCGTGGGCCTACTACACTCATATCACCTTTTAATACATTGATAAATTGTGGCAACTCATCCAATTTGTATTTTCTTAAATAATAACCAACTTTTGTAATCCTTGAATCTTTTGAACTTGTGGTAAGAAGGCCTTTTTTATCAGCATCTTTATACATTGTGCGAAATTTGATTAAGCGAAATGGTTTAAAATTTTTCCCAATTCTTTCTTGAAAATAAAAAACAGGAAATCCATCATCAATAATAATCAATAATGAAATTATGATAAATACTGGTAATAGAACAATTAAAACTAAAAGAGAAAACACAATATCAAATAACCTTTTCATCTTGCAAAATTAAGCATGCTTTTGAATGGCAGATTTTACGACATCTACAACCATTTTCATTTGTTCATCATTTAAATCATAAAAAACAGGTAATGATATTTCACGAGCATAATTATCATACGCTACAGGATAATTTTTAATATCATATCCAAGAGATTTATAAAAACTCATCATCGGTAATGGTATAAAATGAACATTTACAGAAACATCCTGATTAAATATCTCCTGAATAATAGCATCTCTTTTCTGTTCATTAATGCCTTTTATTCTCAATGCATACACATGATAAGAAGATTTTTTTGTAGATGTTTCATAAACAGGCAACTGCACATTTGGTAACTTTCTTAATTCTTCTGAATAAAAATCAAAAATTTTTTTTCGCTTAATCAATGTATCATTATCATATCTTTCTAATTCAACAAGTCCAATGCTTGCAAGAATATCCGTCATGTTGTATTTATATCCTGCTTCAATAATGTCGTATTTCCAATTGCCTTTTTGAGTTTTAGCAAGTGCATCTTTGTTTTGACCATGAAGTGTATTCACACACAGATATTGATAAATTTTTTGATTGTCAAAAGGAGAAGGTAAGTTAAGAGCAATAGCACCGCCTTCTGCGGTAGTTAAGTTTTTCACAGCATGAAAAGAAAACACAGTGGCATCACACAAAGAACCAGTTTTTTTGCCTTTGTAAAAAGCCCCAAAAGAATGTGCCGCATCTGATAAAACCATTATTCTGCCTAATTGTTCTTGCTTTTCATTTTTAGGTTGAAACAAATGTTTATAAGCATTAACAAGATTCATAATTTCATCATAATCGGCTGGAAAGCCCGCAAAATCAACAGGAATAATCACTTTTGTATTTGGAGTAATGGCTTTTTCAATTTCTTTGATGGAGATATTAAAGTCGTCTGGATTAACATCAACCATAACAGGTTTTGCACCACAATGAATAACTACATTAGCAGTGGCACTGTAAGTATATGCAGGAATTATCACTTCGTCATTTTCAGAAATGCCAAACCAGCGAAGCATTATTTCTAATCCTGCTGTTGCAGAATTCAGACATAGAGTATTTGGAACATTGCAGTAAGCAGATATTTTTTGCTCAAAGAGTTTGGTTTTAGGACCAGTAGTAATCCACCCAGATTTCAAAGTTTCAACAACAGCATTACAAATTTTATCATCAATACGAGGAGGTGAAAAAGGAATCATATAAAATTTTGCCGTGAAGGTAAATTAAAAGAAATAATTGAGCAAATGATGTGATTTGAATAGTTGTATTTATTGGTGAGAGATTATGATATAAAATGTGTGTGAGATTAAATTATCTCGTGTTATCCAAATTCCATTTTCTTAACACGACAAAATTGATATGTCAAAAAAATGAGAAAAATTTAACATGAGCATGAAAAATAAAACAATCTTTTTTTGAGAGAATTAAAACCTTAAATCTCTTCTTTCTTTTTTCCTTTGATGAACTGAATAATTTCTTTGCGAAAATAAAAAGCAATTAAGATATACGGAATAACCATTAAAAATAAAATACCATCATTGATTCCTTTTGTTACGGAATTTGGATTGTTTTGCAAATCACTTTCAGCCGCGGCTTTACACATAGCACACTGAGAAAATGTTTGATAAACAAACAATAAAAAAAACAAAACACTAAAAAACATCTTCTTCATAAAATTAAATTTTATTCTCCTTCAAATTTTTTGAAATCTTTTGGTACTTCAAATATTTCAGAAGATAATTTTTTAGGTGTAACTTTTGTAGTTTCTAATTTAGAAATAATTTTTCCTGTACTCATTTGTTTTTCAACAGACAAGAGCGGCATTGCTCCAGCAGGTAAAGAATTAATTTGATTAAAGTAAACAGATTGTTTGTCTTTTCTGTTCCACAATTGTAACAAAGGAACAAAAAAATTATAATTTTCCATTGTTATCCAGTAAGAAATTTCTGTGTCTTCCTTAATGTTTTTTACAATATACTCAGCGCATTTAAAACCTAAAATATTTTTGGTGTTATTAGTTTTAATGACTTCACATTTGCCGCTGATAGTAGGAGGCACGCTACTTTTATGAATACTCCATAACTTTCTGCGAGGGCTTAATATTTTTATTTCTTTTGTAGATAAATTAAATAAAAAACTACCCTCGATACTTCCATCATTTTTTTTAGAATACTGATCTAAACGAACAAGATTATCTTTTACAGAATAGACATTTTTTGTGGTATCATTTTTTAAGTATAAAAATTCTATAGTGCCTTCAAATGGCTTTTGTGATTGGCTTACAAAAGTTATGGTTAATGATAATAAAACTAAATACCATTTACTCATCATCATAAATTTTTCCACAAAAATACAAATTTTATTAAGGAATATACAGAATGAAAAAATTTATTTTTAATTTTTTATGAATAAGAATTTACTTATCCTTATAAATAATTAAATTTATCTGACCTTTTGTAGGTGTTGAAAAATCTGAGATAGATACAACAAACGGCCTTCTTTCTCCCTGCACACAATTATATACTACATAACCTTTGTCTTCTATTGGATTTGGCAATTTCTTTTGATAGTATTCTTTTAATTCACTGAATATTTGTGATGATAAATCTGGATTAGATGTATATATCCATATATTTATTTCTTCTAAACTATCATTATGCAAACTGTATTTGATATTGTATGAAACAATACTATCCAGTTTGTAATTAAATTCTAATGTGTCTTTCTTTTCTACTGAAGGAGTAGTGTTTTCTGCTTTTTTAATGATTTCGGCAGAAACATTCAGATTCAAACCACGAATAATAGAACTATCGGTTTTGATGATTTTTTCTGTGTATTCAGAATACTGCGGAAAAATTCTCTTAGAAACTTCTGCATCTTCTTTTGGTTTAGATGCACTATCGCAACTTTGAAACAGCACACTACTTGCAATAGTAAATGGAATTAAAATGATAAGTTTAAATTTATTCATTGAATTTGTTTTTAAATCATAATGTTTTTTCTTTTTCTGTGTCAACAATTTTTTCTGGACGCATTTGTGGAAATAAAATGACTTCCTGAATAGAATGCTGATTGGTTAATAACATAGTGAGTCGGTCAATGCCTATACCAAGTCCTGCTGTTGGAGGCATACCATATTCTAATGCACGGATAAAATCATAATCCATATACATTGCTTCATCATCTCCTTTTTGTTTGAGTTTTACTTGCTCTTCAAATCGTTGATATTGGTCAATAGGGTCGTTTAATTCTGTGTAGGCATTGGCAATTTCTTGTCCATTGATGTATAACTCAAATCTTTCTACAAATCCTGGTTTACTGCGATGTTTTTTAGTAAGCGGTGATGTTTCAACAGGATAGTCCATTACAAAAGTAGGTTGAATCAAATCTTTTTCACATAAGTTTGAAAACAACTCATCAATTAGTTTTCCTTTGCCCATTGTATCATCTACTTCAATATGATATTTTTTGCATAAACCTCTCAATTCATCTTCGCTTAAATTAGAAATATCCACATTCGTTTTTTCTTTGATAGCATCTACAATAGTTATTCTTTTAAACGGTGCTTTGAAATCAATCATTTTTCCTTCAACTTCTAATTCTGTTTTATCATACAAATCTGTAACTACTTTTTCAATCATTGTTTCTGTAAATTCCATCATCCAGATATAATCTTTGTATGCCACATATAATTCAAGTCCTGTAAATTCTGGATTGTGGGTTCTGTCTATTCCTTCATTACGAAAATTTTTTGCAAATTCATATACACCATCAAAGCCACCAACTATCAATCTTTTCAAATAAAGTTCGTTGGCAATTCTTAAATAAAGCGGAATATCCAGTGCATTGTGATGAGTAACAAAAGGCCTTGCGGTAGCACCGCCTGGAATGGGCTGTAAAATGGGCGTTTCTACTTCAAGATAACCTTTGTTATTAAAAAACTCACGAATAGATTGAACAATTTTTGTTCTTTTGATAAAAATATCTTTTACATGTGGATTGATAATTAAATCTACATATCTTTGTCGGTATCTAAATTCTGGGTCAGACACAGCATCGTGGGCTTTACCACTTTCATCCACTTTTACAACAGGTAAAGGACGAAGAGATTTAGTTAATAATTTAAGTTCTGTAACATGAATGCTAATTTCTCCTGTTTTAGTAGTAAATACAAAACCTTTTACACCAATAATATCACCTATATCAATTAACTTTTTCCATACAACATCATAAAGTGTTTTATCTTCTGAAGGACAAATATCATCTCTTTTGATATAAAGTTGAATACGACCAGTAGCATCCTGTATTACAGCAAATGCGGCTTTGCCCATATCGCGGATGCTCATTATTCGTCCAGCAATAGATACATCCTTATAGTTGAGTTTGTCTCTTTCGTAGTTTTGTTTAATATCTTGTGCAGTTACATTAATGGGAAAAGATTCGGGTGGATACGGATTGATGCCTAATTGATGAAGTTGATGTAATTTTTGACGACGAATGATTTCTTGTTCGCTTAAGTGTCTTTCACTCATATTGAAAATGATTTTTATTTAGAAATTTATCAAAGGCAAAGGTGCATAAAATTTTACTTATGAACAAAATTTAGTTTTAGAACTCATTGGTGTTTGGCATTGATGAACTCATTCATAACTTAATGAAGTTACTATCATCAATTTGATAAGCACAATAAACGATTTCTTATCTTAAACACTTATTAGAAAAATTCCAATAAAATAAAAAAAGCAACCACTAATGGGTTGCTTTTTATTAAACAGGTTATAAACCAGCTCCTCAGGCAGGGCTCGAACCTGCGACCCCATGATTAACAGTCATGTGCTCTAACCGGCTGAGCTACTGAGGAATTTTAAATTCGGGGGGCAAATATAATGAAGGTTTTGATTATTGACAAAAAATTTTTGAAAAAAATTTTTTCAACGATTCCACTTTACATCTCTCGTAAAATGTTGAACTGGATAAATGGCCGCAAAAAATCCAATGATGAGTAAAATGAATATCACGGATAAAATATCTTTTGCCTCTACTTCTACCGGATAATATGGCAATATTGAATTTTCATTAAAAGTAATCAAATGAAAATGTATTTGTAATTCACAAACAAAAATACCTAATAGCAATCCTGCCAATGCCCCTCCAAATGTTATTAAAAATCCTTCTACCATAAAAACACTTTGTAGCATTTGTTTATCAGCTCCAAGTGCATATAATGTCTGAATGTCTTTTTGTTTTTCAATAATGAGCATTGTTAAGGCACTGATAATACTGAAAGTTGCTATCAATAAAATAAAACTTAATATCAAAAACGTCCAGAGTTTTTCGGTTTGTAATGTTTTGAAAAGCACTTCATTGAGTTGTTCTCTTGTTTTGATAATAAAATTATTTCCCAGTAAATTTTGTAAATCTTGTTGAGTTTTGTTTAATGAGGTGTTTTCTTTGACAGCAATTTCAATAGAACTTACCAAACCTTCTGCATCCAATAAATCCTGAGCAATTTTCAAATCAGTAAAAATATATTTGTAATCAAAATCATCATTGATGGAAAAAATACCAGATACATATAATGCTTTTTCATTGATAATATCTGTCGAAGTCCCTGTGTTTTTAATTCTTTTGGGGCTATAAAAAACTAATGGCACAAATTGATTGGAGATATTGACATTTAATTGATTAGCAATACCCAGCCCAATCACCGCGTAATAACCAGATTTGTCTTTTAATGTGAATTTGCCATTTTGAATAACAGAATTGACATTGCTGATGCTTACAAAATTACTATCTACTCCACGAATGGTAATAAGCATTTGCTTTTGTTTGTATTTAACAAGTGCTTGATTGGAAATACTTTTAGAAATTTGTTTTATATCAGAATAACTTGCAATTTTTGGGATAACAGTATCTGCATTAAAGTATTTTCCTTTTGCTGGAACAATTTTTAAATCTGCTTCTACAGAGTTATATAAGTTGCTCACAACAGAAGTAAAACCATTCATCACAGAAATAATAATCACAAATGCAGCAGTAGTAAAAGTAATAACCCCCACGCTAATCCAACTGATTAGATTGATAATGTTTTTTGATTTTTTTGAAAACAAATACCGCAGAGCTAAAAGAAAAACAATTCTCAATTTATTTCTTTTTTAATAATTGTTCTATTCTTTCTATTGTATCTAACGATTCATCAAAGTAAAAACGAAGTTCAGGAATTTTGCGAACTTTTTTAGCGAGTTTGTCGCCTACAAACTTTCTGATTTTTTTATTATCCTGTTCTAATAGTTTGAATATCTCTTTGCGGTCATATTTTTCAGAAGGTAAAATACTGATGTAAATTTTTGCAATAGATAAGTCACCTGTTACTTTTACTTCAGATACATTGATAAAAGCATTGTTATAGTCAATAGGTGCGTGTAGTAAAAGATAATCTGCCACAGCCGCATACACCAATTCAGCAACTTTTTTTTGTTTGATAGTTTCCATAATTTTGATAAAAATTTGTCTGAGCAAAGATACAGGGAAAAATTGGGAGGAGTTAATTAAATTTTTAAAAACAAAAAAGTAAAATTTTAAGCCGTAAGATGATCTGCTAATAATTCCGCTTGTTTTAATACGGTTTCAATAGCTTTTTGTTGTTTATCTGGCGGATAACCATATTTATTAAGAGTTCTTCTAACAAGCACCATTAGTTTTGCTCGGGCACTTTCTCTTAATGTCCAATCAATAGTTGCATTAGATCTTACTTTATCTGCTATTTCTCTTGCGATTACTTTTAATGTTTCATCACCTAAAACTTTTACAGCACTGTCGTTTGTTTCTAAAGCATTATAAAAAGCCACTTCATCTTCACTTAATCCTAATTTTTCACCCTGTTTGTCGGCTTCTTTAATTTCTTTTGCGATATTGATAAGTTCCTGAATAATTTCTGCGGTGGTAAGCAAGTTGTTTTGATATTTTTTTATAGATGCTTCCAGCATTTCTAAAAGCTTCTTACTTTTTACTAAATTTCTTTTAGATCTGATTTTTATCTCGTTATTTAAAATCTTTTTCAATAATTCAATGGCTAAATTTTTGTGCGACATTCCTTGAACTTCATTTAGAAATTCTTCTGATAATACATCTAAACCAGAAATATCAGGTTTTGAAATACCAGCGGCATCAAAAATATCAACCACTTCATTACTTGTTATGGATTTGTCTATAATTTGTTTTATTGTTGTTTCAATTTCCTCGTCAGATTTACCTCCGCCAATAGGTGTATTAAATTTTGCTAATCTTGCTTTTACGGCTTGAAAAAATGCTACTTCGGGCAAATATGGTTTTACTTCATCTTTGCTGATGCATATAGATAGTGCTTGACTTAATAAACTTACTTCTTTAATAAATCTTTCTTTTCCATCTTTTAATCCTAAAATATGTTCTTCTGCTTGTAAAATAATAGATAATTTTTCTTGTGCATTTGCATTGAAAAATCTGCGGTAGTTGAATTTAAAACTTCCTTCATAATATGATTGCGGTTCAGCGGCTATTAAATTATTTCTAGTTTCGCTGTCTTCATTAAACATTTGCTGAACCACTTCAAATTTTTCTAAGAAAACTTCTAATGCTTTGTCTATAGTTTCTGCTGGTGTTCCTTTTCCGCCCGCTTCTCCATAAAAGGAAAGAGCTTTTTTCAAATCAGATCCTATTCCTAAATAATCTACTACTAAACCTCCCGGTTTATCTTTAAATACCCGATTAACTCTTGCAATGGCTTGCATAAGATTATGACCACGCATCGGTTTATCAATATACATCGTATGCAAGCAAGGAACATCAAAACCAGTTAACCACATATCACGAACGATTACTATTTTTAGTTCATCGTTTGGATTTTTCATTCTTTCAGATAAAAATCTTCTTTGTTCTTTGGTGGTATGATGTTTGGCTATTTCTGGACCATCTGAACTGTTTGTGGTCATTACTACTTTTATCACACCCTTATTTAAATCATCACTATGCCAATGCGGACGAATCGCAATAATTTGATTATACAAATCTGCAGCAATCCTTCTACTCATGGTTACTATCATTGCTTTTCCCTCAAATATCTCCTGTCTTTTTTCAAAATGTGTAACTATATCTTGTGCTAAATTTTTTAATCGCTCCGGATGTCCAATGATGGCTTCTAATTTTGTCCATTTGGCTTTTGCTTTTTGCTTTTCAGTGAGTTCTTCATCTTGTTCTAATTCTTTATCAAATTCTTCTATTAGTTTTCTTCCTTCTTCACTCAGATTGACTTTTGCCAAACGGCTTTCATAATATATCTTTACTGTAGCACCATCATCAATTGCGTCTTTTATATCGTATTTATCAATGTAATTGCCAAATACCTGTGGTGTGTTTTTATCTGTACTTTCTATAGGTGTACCGGTAAAACCAATATAAGTGGCGTTTGGCAGGGCATCTCGCATATATTTTGCAAAACCATAAGCAATTCTTTTTCCAATAGGTTCTTTTGTTTCTTCATCTTTTTCATCTACTAACTTGGCTTTGAATCCATATTGTGTTCGGTGTGCTTCATCTGCAATGACTACAATATTATTACGATCTGATAATTGAGGATATACTGCTCCTTCTGATGCATCAGGCAAAAATTTTTGAATAGTTGTAAAAACAATGCCACCACTTGCTACTTTTAGTAATTCTCTTAAATGCTGCCTACTTTCGGCTTGAACAGGTTCTTGTCTTAAAAGTTGCTTACATGAAGCAAAGGTTTCAAACAGCTGATTATCTAAATCGTTTCTATCGGTAATCACAACAATAGTGGGGTTTTTCATTTCGGGTGAGGTAATCAGTTTAGCAGCATAAAATACCATGCTCAAACTTTTACCAGATCCTTGTGTGTGCCAAACTACACCTGCTTTTCTGTTACCTGTTTCTTTGGATGCTTCAATGGTTTTTTCAACCGCTTTATTAACAGCATAATACTGATGGTATGCAGTTAATTTTTTTACCGCTTGTATGGTGAGTTGTTTTGATTCAGAGTTTTTATCTAATGTTATATCTTTTTCAAAAACGATAAAGTTTCTGATAATATCTAAAAGCGTTTGGGGATTTAACATGCCTGAAATCAATGTTTCCATTTGTGGTTTTAAGCGAGATTCTTCATTTATCCCATCTTTTGTTTTCCATGCCATAAATCGGGAAAAATCTGAACTAATAGTGCCCGCTTTACATTCTAAACCATCAGAAATAATGCATATTTCATTGTATGTGAATAAACTTTGAATAGTTGTTTTATAGGTTTGTAACTGCTGGTAAGCACTTTTGATGGTTGCATTTTCATCTGCGGCATTTTTTAATTCTATAACTACCAGTGGTAAGCCGTTTACAAAAAGAACAATATCTGGTCTTTTATGATGATTATTTTCAATAATGGTATATTGATTAACGGCTAAAAATTCATTGTTTGAAGGATTATCAAAATCTATCAAAGCCACTTCATGCGATCTTTCAAAACCATTTTCATGATAAGGGACTTTTACTTTTTCAATGAGCATGCTATGAAACTCTTCGTTGTTGTGTATTAAGTTTGGAGAATTAATTCGTAAAACCTTTTGAATGGCGGCATCTAAAACATTAGTGGGGAGATGAGGATTGATTTTAGAAAGAGCATTTTTTAATCTTTGATTTAAAACAATATCGCTAAAACTTTCGCGTTCGCAGAATAGACCTTCTGGAGAAATATCCTGACCATGAATATATTTCCATCCCTGCGATTGTAAAATTTCAATCGCTAATTGTTCAATGGTGTTTTCGGTGATAGCTTTACTCATTGGTTGGTGTTATTAAACTTATTCAAGTTCTACGGGTTTAAAAAATTTTCTACCTATAGAATAAGGCAATAAATTTTTATGTTGTAATCTTCCTATGATTATAGCCGGATGTGTATTGAATTTATGTGCAAATTTAATGATATCTTTTTCAGTAATTGTGAAATTATTATTTTTGATATATTCTAAAATTTCTTCCTCTTCTTCTTTTGATAATGTCCACTTAATGGCAAATTCATCGGCTTCTTTTTCTTTGATTTTATCTTTTTCAGAATATTCAATGTTTTCCAAAAAGACATCTTTTTTACCATGTAATAAAATATGCCCAGTTTCGTGAAAAAATGTAAACCAAAAACCATCATTGCGTTTGTATCTGCCGCTTAATTGTATTAAAGGCGTGTCATTCAGCCAACGAGTACATCCATTAATTGGTGCATTTTTTATACAAGGCGTGTGAACTACTTTTACACCGGCTTCCATACAAATTTCTTGAAGTTTTTTGAAAAAATTATCAGGATGTTTGGCCATTAAAGATTTAATTTCAGGTAATGCGTCTTTAAATTTTTTTTCATCGTAGTTTTTAGAGGGTAGTTCTCTTGCTTGTAATTCGCCTTTTCTTAGCCATGCAGAGATGGCATAAGGTTCTTTGGTATGGGCAAGAGATATACGAAATGCTACTTTTAGTTGTTGATTAAGATAGTAGTTTTCCCATGCAGTGTGGCTGCTAATGCCAAAAAAAGATAATAGTTCTGCAGTTTTTTCTTCATTGGAATTTTTTTTAGATACCCAACCCTTTTTTACCATATCAGCAAAGGGAAATTTTTTTGCCCATGCAAAAGATTCTTTTAAAAAGTTTTTTTGTTTTTCACGAGCGATAAATTCATCATAGTTCCGTTGCATATTTAGCCAAAAGTGAGCAGGAATTTTAAGCACATTTTCAAATTGCACAGCCATTTCTGGGGTAATACTGCTATCTCCTTTTAAGATGGCGATAATTGTTTTTTCGGGCTTTACTGTTCTGATAGCAAATTCCTTAGGTCCCATGCTTAATTCATCTAATTTTTCAGCAAGGGTTTTGCCAGGATGAAAAACTATTTGTGGTTGATATTGATTTTTTGGTGTTGCCATATTAAAGTGATTTTATTTTATAATTAGTGATAATTTACAATTTCTATAATTTTAATACTTTTAATTTCACTCCAGATATACTTACCATTACTATCAGTAGGTATGGGTTTTTCATGTGGTTCAAAGATTAATCTGTATGGTTGGTCAAGATCGCAAGCCCATTGTCCTTTTCGGTTACCTGTCAGTTCATGATAATGACCTGGCAGATGGCGAACATCTTCAAGCGTAGAAGCACTACGAAGTTCACCAAGCCGTTGATTGTATTTGTTTGCACGGATTTTTCCCAATTCTTTCTGACATTTTTTGTAGTTGTTGGCTAAATTTTTTAATTTATTATTTGCAAAAGTTATTTCCACGGCAAATATACGATTTTTTTTAATTAACATCAAGTGTAAGTCAAAAAAAATTAAAAATCCACCCTCACCTCCCCGCTCATTAATTTCGGCAATAAGGTATCCCGCAAGGCGGTAAGGGTGCGGATTTGAGAATTATTTTTTTGAATTTTAATAAACCATGGTTTAACAAGTTGATTAAACTTTAATAATGTTTGATTATCAGGTTTTGGAATGAGTATACTTTTTATTCCTTCATTAGTAATGTCAGGTTGAACAGATCCACTTACTAGAGAATCCTTTATTTCTTGAAACTCTTTAGATAAAACATAACACCATATATAATAGTGGCTTAATTCATTTGTTTTTAAACCAGAAAATCCAGTAGATAGTATATGTTTATTTATATCTGAATAATCATCAAACATTAAAAGTTTTCTTACACCACCTTTTTTAGCAAACCAAACTGAATATTCAACTGGTTGCATATTTGCTCTTGAAGGTCTATTATTAAATCTTATTTTTTCTCCACCAGTTATTAAAGTATCTTGAACATCACCTGTAGCGAGAAAAATTTTTTCACCTTCAAATTCTCTTATGCCACTACTTATAATAGTTGATAATTCACTATTGCCAAGAGAAACATCTTCCCACCTTTCATCAGCTTCTTCAATAAACCACTGCCTGAATAGTGTTTCTGCCAATGCTTCTAAAGTTTTGTTTTGGCGGTGGAGGAGGTCTATTTTGTCGTCTAAACTGCTGAGCACTTCGGCTATGGCTTGCTGCTCGGGAAGTGGGGGTAATAAAAAATCTAATTGATGAATATGATTTCTGTTTAAAGTAGGTACAGAACTACCTGCATTAAATTGTGTAAAGTCAATTGTTTTTAAAAAGTAGTAAATAAATTTTGGTTCTGATAAATTAAATTCTTTAACAAAAAGAACTGTGTTGTGAGCCCAAAAATCTGTTTTATAAAAATGAGCCGTTCCAATATTTCCACTTCTTCCAATAGTAACACCAGGTCCTTTTGTTGTTGATTGATTATGATAACCTATAATTCCATTCGAACCTGCAACTGGCACTTGCCCATTCTTCATTTGATTTTTTGTTAAATCATATCCTCTTTGAAAAGTTACAACATCCCCCAATTTAACCTTCTTCCACTCGCTCAAATGGTTGGTGTTTTGTTGTTTTGGAGTGGAGGCAGGGTTTTGTGTTTCGGTGTTCATAGGTGTGTTTAGTTTTTTATTTTTTCTATTACTTCAATAATTTCATCAAGAACACTTTCAGATAATTTTTCAAAAATATTTTCAAACTCTTTTTCATCGGGTAATTCATAATATAGTTTTTCAACTAAACAATTTCTTTGATCTCTATTAAATCCAATAGTATATGAGTGTGGATAGGTTGTAATATAAATGCTTTTCCATATATCAAATGATTTTTTTCCAGCGAGTTTAAATTCTTTTAAATGTATGTCAATTTTGTATTCATTCACTACTTTGTGTTTTTTTAAGTATGCTTGTGCTTTAGTAACAGTTTTATTTGCTTGATTATCTGTCCATATTATTATTTCTACTTTATTAAATTTAAATTCTTTTGTAATTTTTGAAAGCCCATTTTTTATTGTATCTTTTAATGGCAAAACAACTTTTCTAAAGATATTTAGTGATGTTTCCGGGCTTTTTCTCTCTTTAATTTCTGGTTGTTTTATTTCGCTAATTAGTTGCTTCAAGCGTTCATATTTTATATTTAGTGGTTTTTTGAATTCTTGTAGTCCTTTTTCAATTTGTGCTTCAAGTTCTTCAACACTTGGCATTTCTCCTCGTAATTCAGAAGGCAATGTCTCACTAATTTTATATTCGGCAATACCAATAGGTTTTTTTGAATCTTTTAAAGCATATTCTACTACCAATTTATCTTTGGTTTTGCATAAAATTAATCCAATTGAACTTTCGTCATTATCTTGTTTAAGATATTCATCTGCAAGGTTTAGATAAAATTCCATTTTGCCCTTATATTCTGGTTTGAATTCATCTATTTTCAGATCAATGATGATGTATCTTTTTAAGCGGGTATGATAAAACAATAAATCAAAAAAATATTCCTTATCACCAAGGGTAATTTTGTATTGTCTTCCCAGAAAAGCAAAGTATTGTCCTAATTCTAATAAAAATTTTGTAAGTTGATTTGTTAGAGCATCTTCTAAATCTCTTTCATTAGCTTCCTTTCCAAGGTAAATAAATTCAAATTTATATGGATCTTTAAATAATTGTTGAGTTAGTTCTGATTGATCTGGTGCAATTGTATTTTTAAAGTTACTTAGTATTTTCCCTTTTCTTAAATGTAATTTGCTTTCAATTTGATGTACCATTACATCTCTGCTCCAACCATTCTTTACAGTTTCTTGAATGTAAAAAAGGCGAATTTCTCTATCTTTTACTTTATCAAGTAAAGTGGTGTGATGATACCAGCTTAATTTTGCAAGGAGATCTTGCAAAATTGTATCTTTTTGAATATCAGTTTCTTGTAATTTTGCAGGGGGCGTCTGCAAAATTTTCAGTGTATCAATATCTCTAAATTCAGGGTAAGCAAGATAAAAGTCCCTCATATACCGAAGATTGCGAGAAGAAAAACCTTTCATGTCAGGAAATTCAGAAGAAAGATCTTTTGACAATTTTTCTACAACTTTAGATCCCCATCCTTTTATTTTTTCTTGTTCATAAATAATGCGTCCAATTTCCCAGTATAATTTTAGTAATTCTACATTTACACGAATAACAGCGGTTAATCTTGCTTGCCTGATTTTTTCTTTGAGAGTTTGTAAAACATTTATATAATTAGAAGTAAGTTTATTCATAAACTGAGAAATGATACATTATCTTTTAATAATAAATAGTTAATTAATGATTTTAGCAAATGCATCTAAAATTTTTTCACTTCAAAATATACTCCGTTCAAATGATCAAAATCATTATCAGTAGTGAGCAATACGGCATCTAAGGCATAAGCCGTTGCCGCAATCCAAAGATCATTTTTTTTCATTGTAACTGCACCATTTGGAATTAATTGACCATTTGGGCCTTTTGCTTTTCGTTTGCTATAACAATCTATATTTACATAAGCATCTATCAGTTCTTGATTATTCTGATCAATATCTATACAAACAAACTTGTTCATATTGCTTCTAAGTCGATTTATTGTTTCCTGAGTCCAATTCCATTGCACAACCAAGCTTTCAGCTTCTGCTATACTCACTACAGAAATAAAAATTTGAGGTTCGGTTATGCTATTTACATATTCACGAACCTCTTGAGCTTTTTCCCTACCTCTGTTTAATTGAATGAGTATATTTGTGTCTAAAAGAATATTTTTCATTAGTCAAGATCTTTTAGCATTCTATCAAATTCTTCATCGGTTTCATTTCCTGGCCATTTTCCAAATATTTCGTCAATAGGATTTCTTTTCTTTCCTTCTCTAATTTGCAATGCTATCTGTTGTTGTATAGATAAACTTTCTGGTTTTCTTGAAAATATTTTTGCGGCTTTACCCGGATCTCCAAAATTTTCCATTTTTACATAAGATAATAGACCACCCGGCTTAAAATGTGCCATTCCTGTTATGGCAATTTCCCTTCCGAAAAAATCTTTTAGTTCATCAAAAAGTTTTTTAGGGACTATCACTACAATTTTTTTGTTATCAGAAGTAGTGAGTACAACTTGCTCTTTTGAAAATTTCATTTCATCTATTATTCCAACTACAACAGTTTTTTGCGGTTGAGGTATTGTTTTAATTAACTTTTCAATTTTGTCTATTTCTTTTTGGGAGAACTCAATTTCTGGTATTGTGCTACGGTTGCTTAGGAGAACTTTTTCTGTATCTGTTTTAAAAAATTTTTTAAACTTTATTAGTTCATAAAGTAAAGGTTCATCAAGCAAATTTTTATCATCATCTTTTTCGGATAATGCCGCGTTAAATGTTTTTATAACCAAAGCCATTGGGGTAAGAGTATTAAGTGATTGTTTTTCTTTGAATAAATCTAATTGTACTTCAATATTTTTAAAATTATCTGCATCTAAAGTAAGGATTGTGTTGTCATCAGTTCCAGTAGTTTGAGTTAAAAATATATTGAGGTATTTATTTAATTTTTTTGGAATAGAAACTTTACTATATCCATATAGTTGAAGCAATAAAGATTTTTGGGCAATAGTTTTTATGTGCTTTGCCAAAAACTCTACTCTATCAAGTTCTATACGACCCTTGCCTTCGTAATTATTTACTATTTTGATATCGTAATTCATATATTTAGTTTAATTTGATGGATTGCAAATTTTTTAAGATTCTTTTATTCAATTCTATTTCTTCTTCCATTTGTTTTTCCAATTCTGCTTTTAGTGCTGCAAAGCGTTCGGCAAAGTTGAAGTCGTCTTCTTCATCGGGTAATCCTACATAGCGGCCGGGTGTTAGTGCATAGTTCATAGATTTTACTTCCTCTATATTTACACTTTTGCAAAAGCCCTGTACATCGGTATAATCAGTTGAACCTGTTCGCCAGTTGTGATAAGTTTGTGCAATTTTTTGAATGTCTTCATCGGTAAGTTCACGCGTTCTGCGGTTTATTAATCGCCCCATATTGCGGGCATCTATAAAAAGAATTTGTCCTTTGCGTGGATATTTTTCTTTTGAATCTTTTCTGCTCATAAACCACAGGCAGGCGGGTATCTGGGTGTTGAGGAATAACTTAGCGGGTAAGTTTACAATGCAATCCACAAGCCCGGCATCTACTAAGTTTTTACGAATTTCGTATTCGCCTCCGGAGTTGCTGGTAAGTGAGCCCTTTGATAAAACAAATCCGGCTTTTCCATTAGGTGCTAAATGATACAAAAAGTGCTGAATCCATGCATAGTTGGCATTACCCACTGGTGGTTTGCCATATTGCCAGCGAGGATCGTTTTGCAATAGTTCGCCGCTCCATTCACTGTCGTTAAATGGAGGATTAGCAAGAATAAAATCTGCTTTTAAATCTTTATGAGCATCGTTCAAAAAACTTCCTTCGTTGTTCCATTTGATATTACTGCTATCTATGCCTCTAATTGCAAGATTCATTTTAGCTAATCGCCATGTTGTTTGATTACTTTCTTGTCCGTAAATAGAAATGTAATCAGAAGGATTTAAAGAAAGTTTTTTGCCATTAGTTTTCTTTTTGTAGTAATCCTGATGTGCTTTGATAAATTTTTCGCTTTGCACAAACATTCCACCACTTCCACAGCAAGGGTCAAACACGCGGCCTTCATAGGGTTCAAGCATTTCAACTAAAAGTTTTACCACACTTTCTGGAGTGTAGAATTGTCCTCCCTTTTTACCTTCTGCTAATGCAAATTGTCCAAGAAAATATTCAAATACACGGCCTAATATATCTTTGCTTTGAGCTTCTTTGGTGCCTAATGTAGCAGTACTTATTAAATCTATAAGAGCTCCCAAACTATTTTTATCTAACTTTTCTTGAGAATACACTTTTGGTAATACACCTTTTAGTGAAGGATTGTCTTTTTCAATGGCATCCATAGCGTCGTCAATATCTCTGCCAATGGTGGGTAATTTGGCTCTTCCTTGTAACCAAGACCAGCGAGCAGATGGAGGTACATAAAATACTTTTTCTGCAAGATACTCGTTTTTGTCTTCTGGGTCTGCACCTTCATATTCGCCTTTACCTTCTTTCAGTTTTTGATAAAGTTCTTCAAAAACATCAGAAATATATTTGAGAAAAATTAATCCAAGTACAACATGTTTATATTCTGCGGCATCAATATTTTTTCTTAGTAAATCGGCTGATTTCCAAAGTTTTTTTTCAAGGGGTTCTTCAACGGTATTATTTTTTTTTGCCATGCTAATCAGTTTTTAGAATAGCCATAAATTTACAAAAAAATTTGTCGATGGTGTAACAATTTCCGCTCACTTCCCTAATCCAAACCTATACGCAATGCCTGCTTCAATGTGGTATGCTACTGCAAAATGTGTTTTGAGTGAAAAATGTGCAACTAAATTGTTTTTGAAATAATATCTGCATCCTAAACGATGATATAATTTTCCATTTGGAAAATCATTGTTGGGCATCCACACATAATAGCCCATTTCCAGTATAGGTGTTAATCTTCCAAAATTGTATGCATAACAAATTTTTAATCCGCTGCTAAACGCTGTATTAAAATTGACAATGGCTTTGCTTGTATCTGATGGTCTGGCTTCCCACGCCAAACTTTCTTCATAAAACACATCTGCCCCTGCCCCTATCTGCTGATTTTGATGTATGTTGAAATAATAATTTGATCCTGCACTGTATGCCCAGAGTTTATTATTGGTTGGTGGCTCTACTTCATTTACGCCAATTGCTGTAAAAACAAGTATTTCATGTTGGCTTTTTTTATCTGATGATGAATCCTGCACCACATCGTATTTTTTATCTTCTTTAAAACGATAAGTTATTCCAAGTGATGGATACAAAGTATTGATACCCAAATTTGGCACAGAAAAACGACAATTACTAACATGAATGAAAGTAATAGATGGATTTAAATACCATTGTGGATGCACACGAACTTGCCATAAAAAACGAAATTGTATGAAAGTATTGATATGTGTGCCTATAGCGATGTTTTTGTGATTGTTTTGAATGTCAAATTTTTTAGTGAGGTATGCCAATCCCCAAGCCATTTTAAGTTTGAATAAAATGTTTTTTTCTTTTTTAGTAAATGGAAATTCTAAATAAGGAGCTAGTGCAATACTGTTGCCTAACTTTTGAGCGTTGCCAAGTGTTTCAAAATTCAAGCAAATGCCATAATCTGGAAAATTATTAATACGATGCCATTTGTAATATCCCGATGAATGTTTGAAAAAATTCAATTCTGAAAAGAAGGGTCTTTCTGCAATTAAATTGCCAATTTTACCAGTGTGCTGAACGACCGAACCATAGCCTGAATACATAGAAACAGATGAAAACTGTGCTAAATAATTTTTTGAGTAGAAAAAAGAAATTACTATAAAAACAAACACTTTAATATTAAAAGATAAATGAAAATGTATTTTTTTATTTGCGTTAATTATCATCCAAAAAAATGAATGAGCAAATTAAGTGATTTTTTATTTTATACCTTAAAACTTAGATTTTGGTTACTATTCAGGTAGGTATATTTTTCTCGCAGAGAATGCAAAGTATTTCGCAAAGGTCGCAAAGAATATTTTTAAATTGGAGGGCTTTGCGTTTTTATTCTTTGCGGGCTTTGCGTGAAATGCAACTTGAAAATCATTTTAGAATACCTGAATAATAAAGAGTTTTATTACTATTAGCAAAATATATTTTTCACAAAAAGTAAGTTCAATCAATGCTGGACAATAATTTTTTGTCTTGATAACTGATTATCAAATGTTTTCAATTCTGCAATATAAATACCATCGGGTAAATGATGAATGTGTAAATAATTTTTATCTGCACTCATTCTAAAATTTTGTTGTAAAACAATTTTTCCTGTTACATCAAATATCTTTATGTTTTGGATATTATTTGAGATAGTTAATTTATCAAATGCAGGATTTGGAAAAATATAATTTGTTGTTTTGATAGAGTTATCATCAACACTCAAAAGACCTGAACAAGTAAAGGTAGCAAGTCCATCTAATTTTCCATAACCCCACTGTATGTTTGGCAAAGATGAACCTGTGAATGAATCGCTGTAAGCACAAGATGTAATAGCATTTTTAAACATTTGATTGGTAGCCCATGGCATTAGTTGTAAAAGCAATACGCCAAGTCCTGTTACAACAGGCGAAGCCGCAGAAGTGCCACCACCTAATACATGATAACCTCCGGGGGCTAAAACATTCGGATTGTTTGAAATCAAGTTATTTCGCATACCCATTGCTACACAAGAAAACACGCTATTTCCTGTAGCGGCAATATCAGGTTTCATTAAACCCGTTCTTGTAGGCCCGCTACTGCTATGATAAGCCAAACCTCCTGCTATTTCTGTAGTGGTTTGTAAAGTATTATTGTAATCGTAGTATTGATTTAAATTGACATAATTTGCAACTGTAACAATTTCATTACTACACTGAAATCCACTAACCATTGAGGATACAGTATCGGGCATAAGATAATACTGAATTTTTGGAAATTGAGAAACGGTAGGCAATCCAGAAGATACAAAATCAAAATTCCATGCATCAAAAACACCTGTTCCTTTACTTTCAATGCTCCATAAATAGTTAGAACTATCAGCAAAAATTTTAATGTATAAATCATATACTCCCGAAGAATTGATAGCAGAAGAAAACATTACAACGCCTATTCGTTGATTGTTGTGTTTTAGAGTATCATATTTATTGGTGCCCAGAGCGTAATTGTAAGTTTTAAATCCAACATTACCAAGATAATTGAAAGACGGATTTGTACAACCAACGGAGATTAAAACATTTTTAATTTGAGCAGTATCAGCATAAATGTTGTGTTGTAAAACATTTGAGGTATTATCTTGAATCCATGTAAATAAAGTATCGGTAGTATTATTTAAGTTGGCTTTGACATGGTATTTGATATTACCAGCATTTCCTGCTGCACCACACATTAATCTTCCGGGGTGATTAGCAATAAGTGAAACAATCAATTGAGATTCTAAATCAGTAGCATCATGGCTTCCATAATAATCTCCAATGCTTGCATTGATAGCAACAGGCATATTGTGAATATTTGCTTTATTAACGATGTATTGAACAGCATCAGCAATAACAGGACCAGTAGCATTGAAGTTTAATGCAACAGCAATAATTTTTGCTTTTGGTGCACAACCCTGATGAGTACCAGTGGCAAGGCCATTACCAGCAGCAATGCCGGCTACATGTGTGCCATGTCCCCAATAGGCAAGGTCGCTGTGTGAGCATGTTCCTGCATTGATAGAAGAACTATCCCATTGTTGGCCATATCCGAATGGAAGCGGTGAAACTGTTCCTGTAACTGCCTGATCCCAAATATAGAGTATTCTTGTTTTTCCGTTACTTTCTTTGAAATCAGGATGAGAAAAATCTATTCCAGAATCAATTAATCCCAAAAGCACTCCAGATCCATCTAATGCATAAGGAAGTGGCGAAACCCCTTGTTTTACAGGTTTTATACGATTTCTAATGACCATTGTATCATTAAGAGGAACTAATTTTCTGTGGCGATAAGTTTCTGCACGAGTGATGATTTTATTTCTAATCATATTCATTAAAAAAGTAGTATCGTAAATAGTGCAGCGAACAAGGTTTGCGGAAGAATAAAGGTAAGTGGCTTTTGCAGGATGTTGTTGAATATATTGAATGGCTTTTTCAGGAGATTTTGTTTCTATAATTAAATGTAATGGTGAATTATCGTAATTTTGAAGAATATCAAGTAAATCTGTGTTAAAGGGTGTTTGAGCAAATAAAAGAGAAGAGATAAAAAGTAGTGAAATAATACGAGCCATAATTTTTTCTTACAAATATAGGGAAAAGAAATAATCAAATCAAAATCAATTTTTAATAAATTTTGATTCGTGAATTATTAAACCCGTTGATGGTTCAAATAATTTTAAAAAGTAAAAACCTGATGGGATGTTAGAAATATCAATGGAAATTAAGTCATCTTGTGATTTTAGTTCATTTTGAACAACTATTCTACCGGTAATATCTGAAATTTCAAATTGAATTTTTTGAGAAGCATTTACACCTAATATTGAAATTCTATCTTCTGCTGGATTTGGAAAAATTGTAATTTTTGAATTTAGATTAGAGTAGATGTCTGTTGGCGTAGATGTTTTTAAAATAAATTTATATGATTTGTAATAATCAGATGGTTTTACGGAATCTTCAAAAACAATGTAGTATTGCCCAGGAGTAAGAATAATATTTTGAATAATACTATCAAGGCCATTTGAGTATATATTAGAATTTATTTGATTTCCAGAACTATTGTAAAGTTTAAATCCAAGATTATGAACTTTTATGTCAAAAGCTTTGATTGTAACTAAGTAATTATTATTTAGTGTAAAAGTGAAAGCATCTAAATCTATTCCACTGATAGTATCAGTTTGAGGAGTAATAAAAGCTAAATAAGGAGTATTAGTATTAACCGCATAAGATAATCTTGTAGAATCAGGTTCATCTAATGCCTTCATATTAAAATCAAAAAGCGAAGGTAGTGTTGTATGAATTTCCGTAAAAGCAAAAGTATTGTATACAAATTTTTCTAAGTAAGGGACATTATAAAAATTACCTAAATCAGCACTGTTGTATAAAACAACACCATCTCCGCCACTGTAATAATAACAACCACTACAATTCCCAACTACACAAGCATAATGAATATTGTTGGGTAAAGGTTTTGAATTTAATCCTTGAATATTATCATTTAATACACCATTACAGTTTACATCAAGGTTATGAAAATTTCCAATTAAATGATCATCAATTACATTAGGGTCTTCAAGTCCTCCAAATAAGAATACACCAGGATCTCCGCTATAAAGATAAGATGTTCTTAAATCTCTTACCGCTTCAGAGTATTCACTTAATGGAGAAAATAAAACAGTTAAAACGCCTCCCGATACATTTGAGCCGCCATGAGGTGTGCCCGTTGTAGCAAGCTTTCCAACTCTATGTCCATCTTGTTGAGCGGGAAATAGCCACAGATTAGAATTTTGAATATATTGTCTGGAGGCCAGGCCGCCCATACTATGACCTAATAAAACCGCTTTAGATTTTCCTGTTTTTTGTAAAATTAAGTCAATGGCATATTTTACTGCAACACCTTGTTTGTAAATAGCCGCTTGATTACTTAAAACATAATCAGAACTTGAAGATGTAGGATATACAGATCCAAACCTTCCAACATCAAAATTTAAAGTATAGTAATCACCTATAGATAAATCATTAAGAGATGTGAAAAATGCAATGTCTGCAGAACTTGTATTAGAATAATTTAAGTTAGCAACACTAACATCTCCATCATGGTTTAAGCAAACATCAATTCTACCTCCAAAATTTAAGTTATACATTGTATCAATAATATTTGTAAAATTATTCCAAGTTTGATCGTTAGAACCAAGACCATGAATTAATAATATAGGATAAGGTAGTTGAATGGTATTATTTGTAGATGCCTTTTTTAATGATATTTTATGACCAAGAGAATCTGGTGCTGAATATAATTTTAGTGAATCCGGACGATTATGAATGTAATATGTTATGTTTTGTGAATATAAACTTTTTAATAGTCCAATAAAAATAACAACAAAAATTTTTTTGGACATAATTTTTTCTTGCAAAGATAAGTAAAAATAAAAAAGTGAAGTTCAAATAACTTTTTTGAAAATCTTTTAGTTTATATTAAAAATTTACATTCAATCCGCCATAAATCATTCTACCAATTGCAGGAATAATGCCTGGTCCGGGATATTCATCTGTACGAAGTGTAAAATATTTTTTGTCTAACAAATTATTGATACCAAAATTAAACTTGCAGTTACTATTAATTTTTATGGATGATGATAAATCAATTACTTCATAAGATGGAATTATACCCTCAATTCCATTGACATCAAATTTTGTATTTGCTGCATCTGCAAATTGTTCTGCTGTATAAGAATATTGTATGTTCAAAGAAAACTTTTTTGTGTTATATGATAATCCAATTCTTTCAATAATATTTGGTGCGTATTCTACTTTATTTCCTGCGTATTTTCCTGAAATGTAATTGGCCTGAATGTAAGCAAGCGAATTGTAAATGCTTAATCTTCCATATTGAGAGGTGTTAATTAAACCATTCAGGATATTAAGTTCTAAATAACTTTCAATTCCTTTGTGTTCTGCAGATCCTGTATTTGTTCTGAAATAATAAGATACTGTATCGGTTTTGATAATTGTTCCTATTTTATTTTTGTAATGGATGTAGAATCCGCTAATATCAAAATTGATAATATTTTTGTAAGAACCTCTGAACCCAATATCTGCATTATCTGCCGATGGGTCTGATAGTTTTGGGTCAATTTTAGCAATGGTACCAAAGGGAGTTAAATCTGAATAAGTAACAGGTCTATAGGATTGTTGGAAATTAGCATAAAAATTGATGTTTTCATTAAAATCATATTGCAAAGAAGTTCCAAATAAAACAAATTGTCTTGTGTGTTGGTTATGATTTGCAAACACTTTATCTTCATTGCTATCTTCTGCTTTGTTTTTATCATATCCTGATAAGATATTGTTTAAATACTCAAAGCGAATTCCAGGTGTAATATGTAATTTATTGATGATATTAAAATGATTTTCTAAATAAGCCGCAGCATTAGTAGTAAAAAAATTCATATTGCCTCCCCACTCTGTAACATTTGTAAAATCAGGGTCTGATCCCGTTGTGCCTTCTGCATCGTGTTTTTTGGTGCTGTGTGAATAAGCAAATTTCAAACCAGCAGATAATGTTTGTTTGATGTCGTTAATACTATAGTGATGTAAAAATCTTAACTCATTATTAAAGTTGTTGAATGTTCTGATAACAACTTCTCTTGGCTCGTATGAATAGTTGATTCCAATGGTATCTTTTTCTTGTGGTGGGATATCTTCATTTCTCCATACTAACATTCTTTTGCTAAAAGCATAAGAAGAAATAAATTTGATGTGTGTATTATCAGAAATGTCAAAATTTGCATAAGCCGAAACGATATTCCATGGAGTTTGTAACCAGTTTCTGCTTCTTAAAGATTGTTGTGGATTTTGATGAAATAACGAGTCATTTAAGCCGCCGGGCATTTGAATATTGTTTCTAAACAAAGTATATTCTGCCCCGAAATTAATTTTTTTAGATAATGTGTAATAAAATCCACCCAGTGCAGATATTTGTTTTTGTTGAGAATTTTTTCTCCATCCTTCAAACTGGCGATATTTTACAAAAGAATAATAATTGAATTTTTTAATTTTTCCATTGATAGAAGTAAAATTGCTGAATAATCCATAACTTCCATAGGTTTGAGCGTTGTTTATTTCAATGGGTTTTTGAGCATCTTTTTTGAGTTCATAATTTATCATTCCGCCTATTTGTGGCCCATAAGCCAATGCTGATGCTCCCCGTAAAAAAACAATTTGTTTTACTGCTTCCATTGGCGGCAGATAATATGCTTCATTGTATCCGTAAATATCGGCACTTATGTTGTAACCATTTTGACGCGTATTTGTTTCAATGCTTTGATAAGGATTGATGCCTCTAAAACCCACGCCATTTGCAGTAAATCCACCGCTTTCAGTTTCAATAATGTTTAATCCTGGCACTCTGCCTATGATTTGACGGGTGTTGTTGATTGACTTGTTGGATTCTAAAGTATCTACTATTAATATCTCATTTTTTTTACCTGTATAAATAACTGATCCATCATCGTGTTTAATATGTCCAATGCCATTCATTGTTCTGTAATGAATGATTTCTATTTCATTGAGATTAAAGTTAATTGAATCATTTGTGTTTTGAGAAAAACCTGCAAGCGTGTATAATGTAGCAGGTAGAAAAATTATTTTTTTCATAAGATAAAATTTTGCGGCAAAGATGACTATTTAGACCCATTCTAAACAATACCTAATAATGGGTATTTTTAAAAACAAAAATGAGGTTGATACTAAATTACTTTAATCTTCCAAAAGCATAAAAATACTTTTGAAAATAGGGCTCGTTTAAATCACTAATCATTACGCCCTTTTTAGTAGAAGCATGAACAAATTTATCATTTTTCAAATACACACCAACATGGGTTATTTCCTTGCTATCAATTTTGAAAAAAACTAAATCCCCTTCTCTAACATCTTGTTTGCTTATTTTCTTGCATTGTTTGTGAAAAATATCATCAGATTTTCTTTCTAATGTTTTAGAATAAACAGTTTTATAAAGCAAATTAACAAAACCCGAACAATCAATACCATCTTTTGAACAACTGCCATATTTGTAAGGCACACCATACCATTCAACTATAAATTTGTATAAAGAACTATTCATTTCTTTATCTGAATTATGCACAGTATTTTTTACTAAATCATAGTTAGCATGTTTAGTAGAACTAACAGTTGATTTTTTAGAATGACAGGAAACTATAATAAGAGCAAGCAATATGTAAGATAGAATTTTTTTCATAGGTTTGAAGTCGGATAAATATACTGATTTGTAAAGTAGATTTTGTAAATATGTAATGTTTGAAATTAAAATAACATTCTTTTACAACTTAGCATTACTTTATAGAATTAAAATAATTGTATTTTTGCCACTTCTAAATACTTTTGAATATGAACTTAATTATTCCAATGGCGGGCAAAGGCACGAGAATGCGTCCTTCTACTCTTACTACACCCAAGCCACTTTTTCCTATTGCAGATAAAAGCATTGTAGAATGGTTAATTTATGAAGTATTTAACTCTTCAAACATTCCTATTGAAGAAATTGCATTCATCATTCATCCTGATTTTGGAAAACAAGTAGAAAGTGATTTAATTAAAATTGCAGAGAAGTATCAGGCAAAAGGTAAAATATATTATCAATCTCAAGCACTTGGCACCGCTCACGCTATTTTGTGTGCAAAAGATTCTTTAAAAGGTAATGTGCTTATTGCATTTGCAGATACTTTATTCAAAGCCAACTTTGACATTGATATAAATAAAGATGCTATTATTTGGACTAAAAAAGTTGATAATCCAAAACAATATGGAATTGTAGTAACCGATGAGAATAAAAAGATTCTATACTTTGAAGAAAAGCCCGAAAATCCTGTAAGTAACGAGGCAATTATTGGAATTTATTTTTTCAAGGATGGTGAAAATCTCAAATCAGAATTGCAATATCTGATTGATAATAACATTAAAGAAAAAGGTGAATATCAACTAACAAACGCAATGGAAAATATGCGGCAAAAAGGATTATCGCTGTATTCTCAAAATGTTGAGAAGTGGTTAGATTGTGGAAATAAAGACACAACTCTCTATTCACACAGGGAAGTTTTAATTTCAAATAATCCTGTTTCTTCATCTAACATCAAAAATATCAATAGCAAAATTATTCCACCTTGCTACATTGCAGACAATGTAGTTATTGAAAATTCTACGATTGGGCCTTATGTAAGTATTGGTGAAAATTCTGTAATTCAAAATACTCAAATTGAAAACAGCATTGTAATGAAAAACACTAAAATCAATTCATTACGAATACATCAAAGTATTATAGGAAATAATTGTCAATTGTCAGGACAAAATCAAGCATTATTAAACATGCACATCAGTGATTATTCACAAATAGAATTACAATAAATATCAATGAACAAACTCATTGCTTACATATTATTAGTATTTTCAGGTATTTTTGCAAGTTGCCATTCTTCAAAAAAAACGACTGTTACTAAAAATCCATTTGCAGAAAATGACAAAGAAGCACAACTTTCATCTTTATTTATTGATGCCTGCACAAATAGATTATTAGGAAAGTTTAATGAAGCAGAATGGTATTTGAAACAATGTGAAAAAATTGAACCCAACTCTGCCGCTGTTCAGTATGAATTAAGTAATTTATATCGTTTAATGAACAGAAAACAAGAAGCATTGGCATCTGTTCAAAAAGCCGTAAAATTAAATCCTGATAATATCTGGTATCATTTTGCACTCATTAAATTGTATGACCAAAATAATTTGTATCACAAATCAATTGAAGAATTAAATTCTTTGATAAAAAAATATCCAAACAATCAGGATTTGTATAAACAATTAGTTTTAGAATATGAATTGAATAATCAACCTGAAAAAGCATTGAAGTTGTTAGATGAAATGGAAAAAAAGTGGGGTTATGATTTTGATATAATGTATGAAAAAGTTACGTTGCTTTATTTTATGGGAAAATCAAAATCCGTAGAAGCAGAGTTAAAAAAATATCTGCAACTATATCCCGATGATTTGAAAGCCAAAGAAGTATTAACAGGAATGTTTTACAAGAATAAAGAATACAGTAAAGCATTAGATTTAGCAGGCGAATTATTAAGTGTAGATTCTTTGAATAGCACATCTCATTTGGTGTATTATGATTATTACATTTCTCAAAACAATTTAGATAAAGCATTTTATCATTTGAAAAAATTATTTCTAAATCCTGATTATGAAGTAAAAGAAAAACTCACCATTTTGATTAAACTTTATTCATCAAGTATGAAAACTACGGATACTACCTATAATAAAAATCTTATTGATTTATGTGAAACCTTTGTGAATGTTCATCCGCTTGCTCCTGAATCGCATAGTATTTATGCAGATTATTTACTAAAAGATGGCAAAAAACAACAAGCCATTACAGAATACTACAAAGCCGCTATGTTGAGTAAAAATAAATATGCTATCTGGGATCAATTACTTTCTTTAGAATATGAAGAAGGGATGTATGATTCTTTGAATCATCATTCGGATTTGGCATTAGAAGTTTTTCCTAATCAAGCAATGTTTTATGTGTATAAAGGCATTGCACTAAGATATAAAAAAGAATATGAACAGGCCATACAATACTACAAATCAGCCATTGATTACGCATTAGATAACAATAATTTATTGGAAATTATTTACACAGAATTGGCAGAAATTTATAATCAAATGGGCAATTATTCAGAATCAGATAAGTATTTTGAAAATGTGCTTTCTATCAATCCCGACAATGCTTTGGTATTGAACAATTATGCCTATTATCTTGCACTACGCAAAGATAAATTAGACAAAGCAGAAAAGATGATTAAAAAGGCATTAGACATTTCTCCGAATAATCCTAACTATATTGATACTTATGCTTGGGTGTTGTATCAACAAAAAAAATATAAAGAAGCAGAAAATATTTTACAAACAATTATTGATAAAAAAGCATCAGGTGTGGTTTTAGAACATTATGGCGATGTTTTATTTAAATTAAATAAAATTGATCAAGCCCTTGAATACTGGAAAAAAGCAAAAGAAGCAGGAAATAATTCTGATAAACTTCAAAAGAAAATTGATACTAAAACTTTAGAAGATTAATTTTTTATGCTACCCAAAACAAAAATTTTATTTCAATACACTATATTTCTAATCTTAATTTTTATTGCTTTATATTCTTGTAAAACCAAAAAAGGCACAGTAAAACAAACAAATATTGAAAAAACCGACACAACCGAAAAATGCAAATTGAATATTAAATCTACCAAACATCTAATTGAACAATTACAAAAGAATACTTTTAATTATGAGTGGATTTATGCAAAAGCCGAAACAAAATTAGTTATTGATAGTGAAGATACGGATGTTGATATAAAAATTCGTTCAAAAAAAGACAGTGCAGTTTTAATTACAGTTGAAGCCATTAATTTATTTGATGTGGCAAAAATTTTAATTACAAATGATTCTGTAAAAATGATTATTTACCCCAAAAAGCAATATTACTACGGAAGTATAGATAATATATCAAAATTACTCAACATCACAGCAGACCTTGATTTGATACAATCTGTTTTATTTGGAAACAATGCAGAATTTTACAATGAAGAAGATAAAGTTAAACTCGTTTATGATAAAAATAATTGCTTGTATTTATTGACCACAACCAAAAAAAGAAAAGTAAAAAGATTATTGAAAGAAAAAGAAATACTTTTTTCCAAAGAGCCCATACAAATCATTTCTATTCATCCTGTTTCATTCAAAATTATTCGCAACCAGTTTATTGATTTGAAAAATAATCATTCACTTATTGTTGATTATGAAAACTTTAAAACCATTGATTCTCTTGTTTTTCCAAATACATTGAAGGCAAAAATTGTAGCACAAAAACCTTTTGATTTTAATTTAAAATATTCAAAAGTTGAGATTAATAAACCACAAAATCTTTCTTTCCGTGTGCCAAATTCGTATTCTAAAATTGAAATAAAATGAAGTTATTAATAAAACGATTCTCAATTATAAGTATATTGTTTTTTCTGATTGTATCAATGCTTAAACCTAATCCTGTTTCTAAAACAAGATATTCTGAAACCATTTCTGCAATTCAAATTTTACAACAAATGGTTGACTCAATAGAAAATATAAAAACATTGAAAGTAAAACTTGTAGCATTAGAAAGATTTCAATCTAAATATTTAAAATCCACATCTTATTTCAAAATATCCTATTACCCACAAAAAAAATTATACTTCAATAATCCCGAAAAAAAATTGCAAATACTCTACATTGAAGGTCAAAACGATAATAAAGCATTAGTAAAACATCCTTCTTTACCTATTAGTATTTTTCTTGACCCTAATGGTGCTATGATGAAAAAAAATCAACATTACACTATTCACGAATTGGGCTTTGAATATATTGCTAAAACTATACAAATTGCTTTATCAAAAGAAAAAGAAAAGTATCTGAACTATCTGCATTATCTTGGAATACACGAAAAAAACAATAAACAATGCTATACACTTATGTATGAAAGTTCTAATTTTGACTATGAGCCATATATTGTGCAACACAAAGAAACAATAGCAAGCATTGCCAAAAAATTAAATATCAATGAATACATTATTCGTGATATAAATAATCTTTACAATGAATTTGGTTTTCTTAAAAAAAATTCAACCATTTTAGTTCCTAAAATGTATTGCAAAAAAGCATTTTTATATATAGATACAAAAACATTTTTGCCTGTTTCCATCAATTTGTATGATAATAAAGGATTGCTTGAAAGTTATGATTATTTTGATGTCCAAAAAAATATTGTATTCAAAGAACAGGAATTTTCTAAACATTACAAGGACTATAACTTTTAAGTATGCCTAAATACTTTTTAAAACTATCGTATTGTGGCACTCATTACAACGGATGGCAGGCACAGGCAAATACTGATAAAACCATTCAAAAAATTATATCTAATGTTTTATCTGTTACTTTAAGACATTCTGTAAACCTTGTAGGATGTGGCAGAACAGATGCGGGTGTTCACGCTTCTGAATTTTTTGCTCATTTTGAATCTGAAACATTGCCATCGCATTCTTTTGATTTCTGGATTTATAAGTGGAACTCCATGCTCCCCGATGATATTGCCATTGATAATATATTGTCTGTTATTGATTCTGCACATGCCCGTTATTCTGCTATTTCCCGAACTTACCACTATTTTATTCATCAAAAAAAAGACCCATTTAAATATCAGCACTCATGGTATTGCACTTATTCTTTAAATCACACATTGATATTGCAGGCATTAGAGATATTAAAACAACACAAAGATTTTGCTTGCTTTACAAAAAACGCACAGGAATATGAAAACACTTTGTGTAATATCTATGATGCTGAATGGCAAACACAACAACATCAGATTATTTTTTCTATAACGGCAAATCGTTTTTTGCGAAATATGGTGAGAGCCATTGTTGGCACGCTTATTGAAATTGGTTTAGAAAAAATATCTCTTTCTGATTTTGAAAATATTCTACATTCTAAAGATAGAAAAAATGCAGGTTTTTCTGCACCTGCAGTAGGCCTTCATCTTACTAAAATAATTTATCCTTCTGAAATTTTAATTCAATGATACAAACACGATTGAGAATAAATACAAAAGAAAGATGCAATTCCTTCAGTGGTTTACAATCATGAATTTCCATCAGTCCCAAACAATTAAAAATAATTTTTGATGAAAAAGAAAAATATAATTATCAAGATATTATCTGAACTCTCTGCTTATCCAAAATGGTTTTATTCTGCAATGTTTTTAACCATATTCATTTCTATTGTATCAATTGTTCGTCCATTGCTTGTCAATCACATACTCAACCATTTATCAACTCAAAACATTACATTATTCGGACTATTGCTCATACTTATTATGCTTGGAGAATCTATCTTACAATACATCAATAGTGTCATTTCAGTAATTCTTGGTCAGAAATTAGTTTTATCTACTCGCAAAAAATTATATCAACATGTTTTGAATTTACCTGTTTCTTATTTTGACAAAACGCCAGTTGGTACAATAGTTACAAGGATTGTTTCTGATATGGAAGCGATGAATGAAATTTTTGCTGATGGATTTACTACTATCATTGGTAGTTTATTCACTATCATTATTTTTATCATTACTATGTTTTATATCAATGCATATCTTACAATAGCAGTTCTTGTGGTTTTACCATTATTAGTAATTTCGGTGTGGCTCTTTAAAAATGCTGTTCAAAAATCATTTACACAAGTTAGAAATGCTGTTGCTAATTTGAATAAATTTATTCAAGAACATCTTGTTGGAATGAGTATTGTTCAACAATTTAATGCAGAAGAAAAAGAATTTCACAAGTTTGAAAAATTAAATAAACAACATCGTAATGCTCATATTCAATCTATTTGGTATTATTCAATTTTCTTTCCTGTATTAGAGTTATTATCAAGCATTGCCATTGCACTTGTTATTTATACATCGTCTTTAATTCCACAAATTTCATTAGGGGAAATTACATTTTTTGTAATGATGACTCAAATGCTTTTTCGTCCATTGAGAATGCTTGCAGACCAACTAAATACTCTTCAAATGGGCTTAATAGCCGCTGAAAGAGTTTATGCTTTAATGGAAGAACAAATACCACAATTAAATGATGGAAAAATTAAATTTCAAACTCTTCAAAAAGGAATTACTTTTAAAAATGTAGAATTTTATTATCAGGATAAAGATGTAAAAGTTTTGACAGATATAAATTTGTTTATACCAGCCAAAAAAATCACTGCCATTGTAGGTCATACTGGTTCTGGAAAAACCACACTTATCAATTTAATTACCCGCTTGTATGATGTAAAAAAAGGAGAAATTTTAATTGACGACATTCCTGTTTCAGAATATCAATTAAACTCATTAAGACAAAAAATTGCTGTGATTTTGCAAGATCCACATCTCTTTAATGCTTCTATTTTAGATAACATTCGTCTTTTTAATTCAGATATTTCAAAAGATTATATTATACAAATTGCAAAAGAAATAGGATTGCACGAATTCATTATGCAATTAGAAAACAACTATGATTATATTATTCAGGAAAGAGGAAGTAATTTATCATCTGGGCAAAAACAACTTATAGCATTTTTAAGAGCATACATTCATCATCCAGAAATTTTTATTTTAGATGAAGCCACATCAATGATTGATTCTCAAACAGAGCAAATGATTCAAAACACTTTGAAAAAAATGTTAGTGGATAAAACAGCCATCATTATTGCTCATCGTTTATCTACTATTCAAATGTCTCATCAGATAATAGTAATGCATCAGGGAAAAGTTGTTGAAGTTGGAACACATCAGCAATTATTAAATAATGGTAAATTTTACAAAGAAATTTATCAATCTCAATTTGAAGAAGTTTTTTAAATCAAATGAGTAGCAAGGGCAATGGTGACAATGCTTACTTTCCCATTAAAACCAGCATTTTTCAAACTCAAATAGGCGGCTTCTAATGTAGCCCCTGTGGTCATTACATCATCTACAAGTGCAATATGTTGAAGTGAATGAACAGATTCATTTGTTGCTCCAAAAGTATTTTTTATATTTTCCCATCGCTCCATTCTTTTTTTCTTTGTTTGTGTAGATGTGTAAATGTCTTTTTTGAGCATATTCAAAACTGGTTTATTGACAATATTTGCTAATCCTTTGCAGTATTCTTCGCTTTGATTATATCCTCTTTCAAGTTGTTTTTTAGGATGCAATGGAATAGGCACAAATCCATCTAAATCTTTAATCCATTCAGTAGTTAATAATTCCATAGCCATCCATTTACCTACTTGAACTGCAAGATCTTTACCCTGCTTATATTTTATGTGATGTAAAATGTGTTGAACGCCTGATTTTTTGGAAAACAAATAATAAGCCGCAGAACCAAAGACAGGAATTCTTCCATACAATGTTTTACGAATAATTGATTTTTCAATATCCTGATGGACATTCGCACGAGGCAAGGTATATCTACATTTGGTGCATAAATATGTTTCGTGTTTGAATAATCCTACATTGCAGGCAATACATACTTTTGGATAAACAATTTCCAAAAAATCTTTCAGTATGTCAAAATCTATTTTCATTCTCTTAAAATCCACAAGTTAATTTAAAAAATATTTTTGTTACTTTTGCAGCAAATTTAATAAAGATGAATACACCAAATACAGAAACCAATAAAGAAACTTTAAGGAAAAGAATAATTCTTTTTCTTTCGATTTTTTCGGGGATATTGGTTATTACAAATATCTATCTTTTAATTTTATTGTTTAATCAAAAACAAAAAACCAATGAGCAGGTTATTGTTACAAAAGAGGTTATTGTAGAAAGAGATAATGTAAAATCTGCATTAGAAGAGTTGAAAAAAGAATATGAAGATTTACAAACAGATAATGCTGACCTTCAAAAACAAATAGAAGAAAAAAAAGCATACATTGACCAACTGTTGCAGGAAGCAGAAAAACACAAAAACGATGCCGCAATCATTGCCAAACTGAAAAAGGAAACAACCACTCTCCGTGAAATTATGAAAGGTTATGTAAGAACCATTGATTCACTAAATACGCTTAATCAACAATTAGTAGTAGAAAAAACAAATGTTGAAAAAAAATTAGGCGAAAAAGAAAATGTTATCAATGAAATGAATAAAAAACAAGAAGAATTAAAATCTACTATTGAAAAAGGATCTATTTTAAGTTGTATGAATATAAAAGCTGTTGCTGTTCAATTAAAAAGAGGTGGAAAAAAAGAAAGTGCAACCACCAGAGCCAAGAAAGCAGATAAAATTAAAGTATCTTTTACACTTGGAGAAAACAAAATTGCTAAAGCAGGACCAAGAGATGTTTATGTAAGAATTATGACACCTGACGGAAAAGAAATGGCAAAAGAATACAGCGATCTATATAAAGTTACTTTTAATAAAAATTCTTCAGGTTACTTTGCAGGTACTGAAAATATTCAATACGCCAACACATCATTAGATGTAGTAATTTATTGTGAAGGAAATGAACCTCTTGTTCCGGGAACATACATTATAGATATTATTTGTGATGGCTTTGTTATTGGTAATACTACATTAAAGTTAGATTAAATATAACATTGTTTTTTTAATTATAGTGATATTGAAAAACCTAAAGCATTAGTTAACACTATTACAAAACAAACAAAAAAATTTACTCTCAAATTTAGTCCTTTCAAAAAACTTATGCTGATAAAATATAGAATATCATTATATCCTACAAATGAGTAAATGGGCTATTTTAGTGTATTTATCTTATTTTGTTTATCATTTGTCAAAAAAGTGAAAAATTTTTTTTAAGTATAAACTTAATTTAACTATATTTGTCCCAAAATTCATTTTATGTTTTCAAAAATTATTAAAACTGGAGTTTATTTATCATTCATCAGCAGTTCTCTAATATTATTTAATTGCAAAACAGACCATAAAGATGACTCTTCTGAATTACCCGGCGGCGTATACAAAGGCGGTTTTTTGCGGGTAAATGAAGTTGAAAGTTTTAAAAGTTTATATCCTATTGCTGTTAATGAAGTAAACGGTTACCATATAGTTGCTCAGGTTTATGAAGGACTTGTAAAATTCAATCCAAACGATCTCACGGTGCAACCTGCAATTGCCTATAAATGGGAAGTTAGTGAAGATTTAAAAACATATACATTTCATTTAAGAAAAGGAGTAAAATTTCACGATGACCCTTGTTTCCCTGAAGGAAAGGGTAGAGAAGTAAATGCAAATGATTTTAAATTTTGTTTTGAAAAATTATGTACTGCTGATCCATCAAACAATCAATTTCAAATTACATTTAAAGACAGAGTAGTTGGCGCTAATGATTTTTTTGATAAAAAGATTAATGAATTAACTGGTGTTAAAGTCCTCAACGATTCTACTTTATCTATTGAACTTACTCAACCAGACCCCGTTTTTATTCAAGCACTATCTATGCCGGGATGTTTCGTTTTTCCTAAAGAAGCGTATGAAAAATATGGTCAGGACATGCGTGTAAAATGCGTGGGTACAGGTCCTTTTTATGTTGAAACTATCAAAGAAGGAGAAATTATTTTGATGAAAAAAAATCCAAACTACTGGGCAAAAGATGAACACGGTAATCAATTACCATATTTAGATGGTATAAAATGGACCTTTATTAAAGAAAAGAAATCAGAAATTTTAGAATTTAAAAGAGGCAACTTAGATCTTATCTATAGAATACCTGTAGAAATTTTCCCGGAAGTTATGGGCAAATTAGAAGAAGCAAAAATGAGAAAATCTGAGTTTGCCATTGAAGCATCTCCACTTCTGAGTACATTTTTCATTGGATTTAATGTGCAAGCAAATCCAGTATTCAAAAATAAGGATGTTCGTTTGGCATTTAATTATGCTATTGACAGAGATAAAATTGCTAATTTCACTATTCAAGGCGAAGGAACTGCTGCTAAGTATGGTATGGTGCCATATTATGAGACATTTGAAAAAGAAGGATATGATTACAAATCTGTAGGTGGATTTACTTATGATCCTCAAAAAGCAAAAGATTTATTAGCAAAAGCAGGATTTCCAAATGGAAAAGGTTTTCCACAAATTACATTAAGCATTAATAGCGGAGGTGGTGATAGGAATATATTAGTTGCAGAAGTGGTGAAAAAAATGTTAGAAGAAAATTTAGGAATTAAAATTGAAATATCTGTTGCTAATTGGCCTGAACACATTCAAAAAATTAATGAAGCAAAGGCGGATTTTTATAGATATGCATGGGTAGCAGATTATCTAGATCCAGAAAACTTTTTATTACTCTTTTATGGAAAAAATGTACCATCATCATTACAAGAACCAGCATATTTAAACTCTTTCCGTTATATAAACCCCAAATTTGATTCTTTATTTGAAGCAAGCAAAAAAATTGCTGATAGCAAAGAAAGAATGAAAACATTAGCTTTAGCCGAAAGAGAAGTAATATTAGATCCTCCCTTTATACCCATTTTTTATAATGAGAACTTTATTTTAGAACAAAACAATGTTCGTAATGCTCCTTCTAACGCTATGAATTATTGGAATTTTACTACTACCTATCTTATTCCACCAGATAAAATGAAGAAAAAATAATAATGGTTAGTATAAAATTTAAATCCCGACAAATTTTGAGTTGGGATTTTTTGTTTTAAATATTTTGGAATTGTGAATTAAGTATAAATTAGTTATAATCAATAAAACTCAATACGACAGAAAAATTTAATCTTGAAATATCTTCTTTGACATTACTAAGAGTAATCTTTTTTGTATTTTGACCATCTTTATATTCAAAATTATCAATCGCTCCAAATATATAAGATATTCTTAATCCAATAGATAAATTTTTTACAAACTTATAATCTAATCCTAAATCGTATAATAAACCAATAGTATTCCCAGTAAATTTATATCCATTACTATTGTAGTTTAAAGTAAAAGTAAATTGATTACTATAATTTTGAAAACACATTGAAAATGTTGAATTTAAAGTCATTTTATTATTCAACAAATCAGCTTTACCTGTAATTACTGGACAGATAGAGTTTATAAATATTTTATTTTTAAGTGTTCCAATTCTCATATTTCCAGCAGGGTCTATGAGAATTATAATTTTATCAAACTTGTTTTTCGAAACGAAAGTTGAATATCTTAAACCAAATCCTAAATTTTTTGTTATATAATAATTTATTTCTCCACCAAAATGATAGCCAGATTTAAGTCCCTCAATATAAGAAACTAAAAATGAGGGCACAGAGTTGCTGATTTTTCCGGTCATATAACTCAAACCTCCAAATGCCCCCACTCTTATTTTTTGATAAGCAGTGTCAGATTTTTTTAATATGTCTGGTGGAATAGCAGGGGTAGAAAAATAATTTTTTTGATAATACTTTACTTCATCAACAAACATAAGAGTATTCATTACCTCATTTTTATTTAAGTAAGTAAAATATATGTAATCCTTCTTTATCTTTGTAATTTTACAATTCAAAGAATCGCCTTTTATTGTTACAATTAAATCCTGTGCCCAAGATGAATGGAGCCCAATAACAACAATTATGAAAATAATTAATCTCATTTAATAAATGCAATTAAAAAATGAACTTATTTTCAGCGAGAAAAATAAGGAAAAAATAACTAATAATCTACTAACTTTTTTAAAAATGTAATTCTTACAAATCTATCAGAAAGATTATTCCTAATAATATACAGGTCTTCTGACTTCGCACAAATGCTTTGCTAAACGAATAACCTGACGAGTATAGCCATATTCATTATCATACCATACATATACTACAGCGTTTCTTTTATCAGGAGATACTTGAGTTGCCTGACTATCAAACACTGCGGGGCAAGAATTACCAATAATATCAGTAGACACTAATTCATTAGAAAACTCATATTTAATTTGCTCTACTAAATCTCCTGAAAGTGCATATTTTTTAACAGCTTCATTAACTTTATCTTTATCTACTTCACATCCTAATTGTACATTTATAATGGCTAATGATCCATCAGGAGTAGGCACTCTTACAGCATTTGCGGTAAATTTTCCAGCAAGATGTGGTAAAACTTTTTTCAGTGCACTATCTGCTCCTGTTTCTGTAATCACCATATTCAATGGAGCAGAACGACCTCTTCTGTATTTTTTATGAAAGTTATCTAGTAAGTTTTGGTCATTAGTGTAAGAGTGAATAGTTTCTATATGTCCTTTTTCAATTTTGAATTCTTTGTCAAGAACATACAAAATGGGCATTATTGCATTTGTAGTACAGGAAGCAGCAGAGAAAATCTTTTCATTTTTTAAATCTAATGTTTCATGATTAATACCATATACTACATTTGGAATATCTCCTTTACCCGGTGCAGTTAATAAAACCTTTGCTATACCTTTGCTTTTTAAATGTAAAGATAACTTTTCTCTGTCTCTGAATACACCTGTATTGTCTATTAACAGAGCATCTTTAATACCATATTGTGTGTAATCAATTTGATCGGGTTTATCTGCTGCAATAAAATAAACTGTATGTCCATTGATAATTAAAGCATTATTCTCATGATCTTCAACCACTGTTCCCGGAAAAGGGCCATGAATGGAATCGTTTCTCAGTAAATCTGCACGCTTGGTTAGTTCATCTTTAATATTTCCTCTTACCACAATGGCTTTTAATCTTAATTGCTCTCCTTTTCCTGCCAATGAAATTAAATCTCTTGCTGCCAATCTTCCAATTCTTCCAAATCCAAATAAAACAACATCGCGAGGTACAATATTATGTTTTTTGCCAATAAAATTTGCCAATTTTTTATTGATAAAATCTTTGTAAGAAGCATATTCTTTTCCTTCTAAATGCCACTCATAGGCCAATCTTCCAATGTCAATTCTGGAAGGACAAATATCAGATTCATAAATAGTTTTGGCCAATTGAGAAGTGTCTTGAACGGTAATAGGTTTTTTTACAAAGTCCTTTGAATATAAATGCAACTGCATTATTTCAGAAGAACTTTTATCTACTAATTGATTTCTGAAAAGCACTAATTCTACTGATTTTTCAAACCACAATTTTCCTACATAGTTTATTAAATCAATAGCGGCTTTTTCATGCTTAATCCACTCAGCTAACTGAGTTTCATAATCATTTCTCACTTTACTTAATGTTTCCATAAATTTTATTTTTTAATAGCGTTCTAATTTTGAAAAGAAGAAATTGCTTTCAATTTCTGCATTTTCATCACTATCAGATCCATGAATAGCATTTTCAGCAATTGATTTTGCAAATTCTTTTCTAATAGTACCAGGTTCTGCTTTTGCAGGATCAGTAGCACCAATTAGTTTTCTAAAATCTTCTACTGCATTTTCTTTTTCAAGTATTGCAGCTACAATAGGACCGCTGCTCATGTATTCAATTAACTCATTGTAAAACGGTCTTTCTTTATGTACAATATAAAATTGTGCGGCTTGTTCTTTGGTGATTTTTAAATATTTCATAGCAACAATTCTAAATCCTGCTTGATTGATTTTTGCAAGAATTGGACCAATGTAATTGTTTCTAACTGCATCTGGTTTAATCATTGTAAAAGTAATGTTTTTGCTCATAATTAATTTATTTTTGGGCGGCAAAGGTAGTAAAGTTTTTATTAACTTTAAGTATTCTATTTCTTGATTTTTGTCATTTGTTTAAAATTCTGGTTATCTTTGCGGGCTCAAAAATAAAATCACTATGAACAAAGGACCCATTTCTCAATTTATTGAACACCATTATAGACATTTTAATGCGGCTGCTCTTAAAGATGCCGCTAAGGGATATGAAGCTCACCTCAATGAAGGGGGAAAAATGCTTATCTCTTTGGCTGGCGCAATGAGCACAGCAGAATTAGGCGTTTCACTTGCCGAAATGATCAGACAAGATAAAGTGCATATTATTTCTTGTACTGGAGCAAACTTAGAAGAAGATTTAATGAACCTGGTGGCTCACAATCATTACAAAAGAATACCTAATTACAGAGACCTAACACCTCAACAAGAGTGGGAACTTTTAGAACAAGGACTTAATAGAGTTACAGATACTTGTATTCCCGAAGAAGAAGCGTTTCGTAGATTACAAAAACATATCTTTGAATTGTGGAAAAAGGCTGAAGAAAAAGGAGAAAGATACTTCCCTCATGAGTATATGTATCAATTGATTAAAAGTGGTGTTTTAAAGCAATACTATGAAATTGATCCAAAAGATAGCTGGATGGTTGCTGCCGCAGAAAAAAATTTACCAATAGTGGTTGGTGGTTGGGAAGATTCTACACTTGGAAACATTTTTGCTTCTTATGTTATTAAGGGCGAATTGAAAGCAAGTACTATGAAAAGCGGCATTGAATATATGGTTTGGTTAGCAGATTGGTATAGAAAAAATTCGGGCGGTAAAGGTGTAGGATTTTTTCAAATTGGTGGCGGTATTGCTGGAGATTTTCCAATTTGTGTTGTTCCAATGATGTATCAGGATTTAGAATGGCATGATGTTCCGTTCTGGAGTTATTTTTGTCAAATTTCTGATAGTACAACCTCTTATGGTTCATATAGTGGGGCTGTTCCAAATGAAAAAATTACCTGGGGTAAATTAGGAATAGATACCCCAAAATTTATTGTAGAATCTGATGCTACCATTGTGGCTCCTCTCATTTTTGCATGGGTATTGGGGTGGTAAAAACTGAAAAAACTTCAGAGTAATTTACTTTGAAGGTTTAATTTTTTTGCACTTGTTGTTTTAAAATAACTTATTCATTTTCAATAATTTAATAAAATAGTTCACTTTGTTGTAAAAAACTTTTGAATTTTTTTTCATTTTTATGTAACATTTTGGAATAATATTCGTTATATTCTGATTGGAAACCAATAAAACCATAATATATGAGACAATTGAAAATTACTAAATCAATTACCAATCGCGAAAGCGCTTCATTAGACAAATACTTACAGGAAATAGGAAAAGAAGAGTTAATCACAGCAGAAGAAGAAGTTCAGTTAGCAAAAAGAATTAAAGAAGGAGATGAAGAAGCTCTTGAAAAATTAACCCGTGCAAACCTTCGTTTCGTTGTTTCTGTAGCTAAACAATATCAAAACCAGGGTTTAAGTTTGCCAGACCTTATCAATGAAGGAAATTTAGGACTTATTAAAGCCGCTCGCAGATTTGATGAAACAAGAGGGTTCAAATTTATCTCTTATGCAGTATGGTGGATTCGTCAATCTATTTTACAGGCATTAGCTGAACAATCAAGAATTGTAAGATTACCACTTAATCAGGTGGGTTCTTTGAACAAAATTAATAAAGCTTATTCTAAACTTGAACAAGAGTATGAAAGAGAGCCAAGTACAGAAGAACTGGCAGAAGCTACAGATATTCCTATTGAAAAAGTAGCAGATACTTTAAGAGTAAGTGGTAAGCACATCAGCATTGATGCACCTTTAATTGCAGGAGAAGAAAGCACTCTTGTAGAAGTTATTCCAAACAGTGATTCTCCAAGTGCAGACGCTCAATTATTAAAAGAATCTCTTGAAAGAGAAGTGGAAAGAGCGTTATCTACACTTACAGAAAGAGAAAGAGATGTGATAAAACTATTCTATGGTATTGGAGTAGCCCATCCTTTAACTTTAGAAGAAATTGGTGATAAATTTAATTTAACCCGTGAAAGAGTAAGACAAATCAAAGAAAAAGCCATCCGCAGATTAAGACATAGTTCCCGTAGCAAATTATTACTCCCATATTTAGGTATTTAATTACTTTCAAATAAAATATTTTTTCAAAACCCCTTGATTTAAAGGGGTTTTTAATTTTAAATAACATATACCAGATGTATTTTTTTTCGTATATTTGAAGGGGTAAAAAATTAAATGTATGAAAACAATACTCATTTATCTTTCTTTGATAATGGTGTTTGCTTCCTGCTCTTCTTTGAAATACTATGAAGACAGCGATAGTTATGTAAATGCAAGAAAAGAAAGAAAAGAAAAGTTTGAACAAATTGCTTTAGAAAAAAAGAAACAAGAAGAAAGACAAAAGTATATTCAAGATTCTATTGCAAAAGAACAAGAAAAAATAAACAACAATCCTTACTATAAAGAACCAAATTATAGTAAAGATGATTATTATGACTATGAATATGCTGCAAGAATAAAAAGATTTTATAACCCGGTTAGTGGTTTAGGATATTACGATAACTGGTATACTAATTATGGTTTTTATGGTGCTCCTAATTATGGCAGCAGTATTTATATGGGTTATGGAAATTATTCACCTATGGGCTATGGCTACAATTCATTTGGAAATCCTTACTATTCTTATGGTTTAGGGACTTGTTGGGGAAACCCCTTTTATTGCAGCAATTGGGGCTATTCACCTTGGTCATACAATCCATATATGGGTTTTGGTTATACACCATATTGGTATAATCCTTACAATTATTATGGTTATTCTCCTTATGGATACAATCCTTATTATGGATATAATCCTTACTACTACAACTCACAAGATATTAACAGTATGACTTATGCTCCACGCACTTCTCACGAAGGGTTTAATTCAAGAAGAACTGCAAATAACATTACAAGTGAAAATAACTTTTCAAAAAATTCTACGGTAGTATCTCCAGAATTAAATATTCCAAAATTTGACGAAACAGCCAGACCAAAACCAGTTGAAAAATTTGAACCTAAACAAATAAATGCAATAAATGCACCACTTATTCATCAAATCAATACCAATCCTGCAAGTGTTCAAAATAATATCGTTCCAAGAAACATCAACTTTAATCCATCAGTAAATTCAGGTAATTCTGTAGGAACCAATGTTGTTTCTCCTAAAGGGACTAATCAAAACCCTGGTCGTCCTGTTATATCAAAGCCAGAACCTGTAAATACTTCCCCAAAAGAAAACAATACTAATTTTCAAAATAATTCCATACAAAAAGGAATTGGTGGAGGTAGTAGTGGTGGCGGTGGAAGTTTTTCTTCTCCAAGAGGAGGTGGTGGTGGAAGTGTTGGAAGACCAAGATAATTTTTATACTCACAATTTTTAATAATTAAATGAATACAAGAAAAAAAATAATCATACTAATTGTTGTTGCAAGTAGTGTATTATTTTATTGTGCTAAAAAACCCAATTATTCAAAATCACCACAAATTTCTTTTAAATCATTTAATGTATTATCTAAAGATAGTGCGTTATTTACAATAAGTTTTTCTGATGGAGATGGGGATATAGGCGGGAGTCCAGTTGGAGAAGGAAATTTTTATTTAACTTATTATTTTTGGGAAAATGATATTAATATGTATAATGTTTTTAAAGATACTACATTTTTAAATGACACCATTGATGCCCGCACATTTCCATCGCCATCAGATGCCTATAAAAATAAACCTATCAGTGGAGAAATAGCCATTTTACTTTCACCATACAGAAAAGACAATAGTATAAAAAAATTAAAATTATCTTGTTTCATAAAAGATAATGCAGGAAATAAAAGTAATATCATTACAACTCCAGAATTAAATGCTCCATAATGAAATTTCAAATTCAGAAAATCTCTATTCTAATTGTAAGTTTATCTTTATTCTTTTTTTTATTTTTGTCTTGTAAAAAAAGTAACATTGCTTATTGGGATGTAGATTTAGTTTCACCAATAGCAAGAGGCACCTTAAATATCAAAAACTTCTTTGGTGATTCATTATTTCAGTCAGATAACAGTCATATCATTCATCTCAAGTTTTCAAAAAAAGTAGGCGACATAAAAGTTGATTCTTTAGTTAATTTAAAAGATACTACAATTAATTATTCTTTTGTGGCTTTTTTTACAGCTACTGTAAATCCTAATACAATGTTATTTTACAAAACGGAAGAAATAGATTTTCAAATTCCAAATAATGCGAGAATTAGGTATGGAATAGTAAAACAGGGCAATTTAAAAGTAAAATATTTAAACACAACTCGACAGCCATTGTTATTTTTATATCAATTACCATCTGCAACTCAAAACAGCAGCCCGTTCACTATTTCAGAAATAATCCCACCCGGTTCAACCCCTACCATTAAAACATATAACATTGATGGGTATGATTTAAACTTTACCGGACAATATGGAAATAAATTTAATACTATTGTGCATACTTTTACCGTTTATACTGCTCCAAATGCACAAACTGATAGTATTTTGTTTGGTCAGGGTATTCAGGCAGAAATTTCTTATGAAAAAATAATTCCACAATATATTGAAGGATACTTTGGACAACAAGATATTGTTATACCTTACGATTCAGCAGAAATAGGATTTTCTAAAACACTTGAAGCTTCTAATTTTCAAATAAATTCAGCTTCTATTAACTTTAAAATTGTCAATGATTTTGGGGTAGATATTCAAGGTAAATTAGATACAGTTGAATCTATCAATACAACGAATAATAATAGGGTTTTATTAAATACATCTGTATTAAACAGCATCAATATCAATAGGGCAAGTAAAACAGGTAATTGGGCAAATCCAGTAAACTCTACAACTACCAATATATCTATAAACACATCCAACAGCAATTTAAAACCATTTATAGAAAATCTTCCTGATTATTTAGGTTACAGTGGAAGAATTAAAGTCAATCCTAATGGCAACACCTCTGCAACTAATGATTTTGCTTATTACAATACTGGTATTAGAATTTATGCCGATATTGATGTGCCTTTAATTTTTAGTGCGTCTTATTTTCGTTTGCAAGATGTTTTAGATATTGATTTTAAAAACATCTCTCAATTAAACAATGTTAATGAGGGAAAAATTATTTTTAATATTGTCAATAATTATCCATTCAAAGTAAAATTGCAAGCATATCTTTTAGATGAAAATAGTAATGTTTTAGATTCTTTGCTGTTACCTTCCAATAATACTGTAGAAATGGCTTTTGTAAATGCTAATAATGATGTAGTATCATCCCGTCATTCTCAGCTTATTGCATATATGAATAAAACCACCATTGAAAATTTAAAGAAAAGCAAAAAAATAAAATTAATTTCTTATACATACTTACCTCCTTCACCTCCGGATATTGTCATTTATGATTCTTATTATTTAGATGTTGTTATTACTGTTGATGTCAATTACAGAACTGTTTCAAAAAATTAAAATTGTGAAAGAACTTATACGATTATTTCAATATATCTGTGTATTATTTATATTAGGCACAACAAATTTATTTTCTCAATATAATTCTGAATTTAATTTTTATCAATACACAGGCAATGCCGTTTCTCTTAAAGCAGAGTTTGATGCTGGGTCTAATCATATCAATGCTAATATGGTTAATACACTTTTTTTTGGAGGATATATTGATAAAGAAATGAAAGATAAGGCACTGAATAAAGCACTGGGATTCAACAGGGCGGGAGCATATCTGAATTACAATTTACATACTTTTTTTTCTTCCAAAAAAAATCCAGAAAAAATTTCTTATTTCATTGCCGCAAAACAACAGTATTTGATACATGCAGGTTATACAAAAGATTTTTTTCAACTTGCTTTTTATGGGAATAAACCGTTAGCCGGAAATACTGCGAATTTAGCAAATACCAATATCAACACAATTACATTTAATGAATTAAAATTTGGTGTATTGTTCAAAAAGGTAGATAGTACGGCTAAAATAGGTATTTCTGCATCTATATTGCAGGGCAACAGATTGATATATTTTGGATTTGGAAAAAATTCTTCTCTTTTCACAAGCAGTTCGTATGATGAAATTGTATTTAACTCAAATTTTAATGTTACAATAAGTGATACTTCTCAAAAAAAATGGTATGAACTCAATGGTATAGGAGCATCTACTGATATCTATTTTGAAACACCATACAAAAGTAAACTGGGCAAAATGAGTGTATTAAGTGTGAATATCAATAATTTTGGATTTATTCATTGGCTTAGAAATAATGTAAGATATTCTTCGGATAGTATACTCAAATTCAATGGTTATCATATTAATTCAATATACGATTTGAAAGATTCAACATTAAGTAAAATTAATGCAGATAGCATGTTTAAAGAAATCACTAATGCTCGTAAAGGCACTTTTAATACCAATATCCCAACAAATTTAATTTTGTATAACAAAATTTATTTTGGTGATATGAAATTCTCTTGGGGAATGGGATTCAGATATATTTTTAATGCCAATTACAAACCATATATCTTTACTGAACCTGCCTATCAATTTAGTCAACATTTTCAAGGAACATTACATTTAGGTTATGGCGGATATTCATTATTTAATGTGGGCTTTTCTTTAATGTATCAAACTAAAAACTGGCACTTTTATATTGGTAGTAATAACTTACAGGGCTGGGTTTTACCTAAAATATCTTATGGGCAAGGATTCTTTTTTATGATAAGCAAAAAATTAAAATAAAATGAATACAAAAAAGTTATTGTGGTTCTTATTGTTATCATTTACTACCCTTGTAATAAATGCACAGCAAAAATGGTTTAGTAAATTTGGATGGTGGGGAGTAGATATAGGATATGATGTAGTAGAAGCATTGGATGGAAATTTTATGGTAACTGGTTATACAGGCACATATACTTTTGGGAACAGTGATGTATTAGTTGCAAAAGTGAATAAGAACGGTTGGTTGATGTGGGCTCAGCATATTGGTGGATCAAACAATGATATTGGTAAAGCCATTGTTAGAACATCAGATTCAGGTTTTGTAATAGCAGGATATACAAATACTTATGGTAGTGGTGGTTATGATGGATATTTAATAAAAGTAAATAAAGCAGGAAATTTAATTTGGCAAAAAACTTATGGAGGAATAGATTGGGATTTTTTTAATTCTGTTCAACAAACAAAAGATACAGGCTTTGTAATGGTCGGATATTCTTATTCAAATTCAAAAGGTTCAAAAGATATTTGGATAGTAAAAACCGACTCATTAGGAAATATGCAATGGGAAAAAAGAATAGGTGGCACTAATGATGATGAAGCAGTTTCTGTAGAAATTCTTCTAGATGGTAGAATTGCATGTTTTGGAACTACTTATAGTTTTTCTGATACAAAAGGAAATTATTTTATATACAAAACAAATAACAATGGTGATTCTCTTTTTTTCAAAGATTTTGGATATAACAATTTAGAAGATGTGGGGTATGATTTTTTTGAAAGACCATCAGACAGTGCATTTGTAATTTGCGGATCTTCACAATCTCCATTTGGAACTGATACTCTTTATTATCATCAATTAGTTGTAGATTCTTTATGTAATTGGATTGGAGATGTAAAAGAAACAAACAAAAATCTAAAAGTACAAAGAGCAACAACAAATACTTATTCTAATAATAACAAACACTTTGTAGTTTATGATTTGTTTGGATTTGGTCAGGGTAAAAGAGAACCGGGATTTTATATCTTTACAAGTCAATGGTTTCTTTCAAGTGTTACTTATGGATCTTCTGAAGACGACTTTATATTATCTATTAAAAAAACTGCTGATAAAGGACTTGTAGGAGTAGGTTATACTTTAGGATTTAATGCATTGCAGGAGGATGTTTTTATTGTAAAGTTAGATTCTACATTACAATTTGCTAATAATGTGGTAAGTGTCAATGAAATTGAAAATAAAATATCTTTTAGAGTTTTTCCAAATCCTGCTTCTGATTATTTATATCTTGAATCTGATACAAAATTGAATGATGGAGAATTAAATATTTTTGATTTACAAGGCAGATTAGTTTTTTATCAAAGAATTGAAAATAATATTGAAAAATTTGATATTAGTTCATTACAAAATGGAATGTATATTTTAACTGCTATTGTAGATGGACAAAAATTTTCGGGAAAATTGATTGTAAATAACTAATAAAAAATTAATGATAATTTGAGTATTTAAAAACAAAAATCCCCCGTAAAGTTTTACGAGGGATTGTAATGTGTTAAATTAGATACTAACTATAATACAGTCAGCATCCTAAAAAATTTAAATTTGAGATATGATATTAGTTAGTTGCCAATGGTTGAACATAAACTATTTTTTTGCCTCTTCTGGTTTTGAAAGCAACTACGCCATCAATTAAGGCAAAAATTGTATGATCTTTTCCAATGCCTACATTATCTCCAGGATGAAATTTTGTACCTCTTTGACGAATGATAATATTACCAGCTTTACAAATTTCTCCTCCAAATAATTTTACTCCCAATCTCTTACTGTGGGAATCTCTACCATTTTTTACACTACCTTCTCCTTTCTTATGTGCCATAGTATTATAGTTTTTATGAGTTATTTATTTTTATTAAATTTCAATTTTTTCAATTTGAATATATGAAAGGTATTGACGATGACCGTTTAATTTTTGGTATCCTTTTCTTCTTTTCTTTTTGAACACCAATACTTTATCGCCTTTTAAGTGGTTAAGAACTTTTGCACTAACTTTTCCGTTTACAGTAGGATTACCCACAGTTACAGATCCGTTATTATCTACCAATAAAATTTTATCAAAATTTACCGACTCGCCTTCTTGTGCTTTTAAGCGATGGGTGTAGATTTTTTGACCTTCTTCTACTTTGAATTGCTGTCCTGCTATTTCAACTATTGCGTACATAAATTTTTATTTAAGGGGGGCAAATATACAAAATAATTTATCCACCAAAAAAATTTTTTTTCAAAAATTGAATGTTGATTATCAACACTAAATAAATTTTTTATTTTGAAGGATTAGTTGTGTTAGAATTATTGGCAGAAGGAGAACTTGTAGGGGGTGGAGGTGGCACAAAAGCACCAGATTTAATAGCACTATCTACTGCCATTTCTGCATCTTTAAGTTGTTTATCTACGCTTTTTAATAGTGTGTCACTCATAATGATTCCTTTTTGTATAAATTCTTCTTTTGTTTCTGCTGGTTTGCTGCAAGAAGTAAATGAAAAGACAATACCACCTGAAAAAAGCATCATTAAAAACCTGTAAAATACTTTCATAAAAATTTTTTGTGCAAAGGTGCAAAATTTTTCATTTGATGATGAATTGAAATTTTATATCAATAATTTATAATAACTAATAATGTAGAAACTGAAAGAATTATCCATACCAATACGCCTTGTAAAACAGGCCTTATTCCCACAGAATAAATAGCTTTTTTTGATAATCCAGAACCAATTAAAAACAAGGTAATGGTTAATCCTGTTTTTGAAATACTGATTATTGTTGGACTAATTGTTTTAAAGAGAGGTATGTAAGTATTCAAAATGATAGCAAGTACATAATATCCGATGAAGTAGGGAATTTTAATTTTTTGATGTTTTGATTTAAAAATAAAACTACTAAACAATGCCAATGGAATAATCCACAATGCACGGGATAGCTTTACAGTTGTGGCAATTTTTAATGCAGTGTCTCCAAACTTACTTGCTGCTCCTACAACAGAACTTGTATCGTGAATAGCAATAGCAGACCATAGTCCAAATTTTGATTCGCTTAAATTCAAAGCTTCACCAATGAATGGGAAAACAAATAATGCAATAGAATTTAAAATAAAAATTGTTCCTAATGATACACTTACTTCTTCTTCATTGGCTTTGATGATTGGTGAAATGGCAGCTATAGCACTTCCACCACATATTGCAGTACCTGATGAAATTAAGTAAGATGTTTTATGATTAACCTTTAATAACTTGCCAACTAAATAACCAAGCACTAATGTTACAATGATTGTAAGAACTGTAAAAACAAAACCTTCTTTTCCTGCCTCTAATGCAGTATTTACATTCATTCCAAAGCCCAGCCCCACAACAGATGTTTGTAATAACAAATGGGTGGCTTTATGATTTAAATGTAAATATGGGTGTCCAATAAATTGAGCAATTAAAATACCTAATAACAATGCTATAGGTGGCGAAACAAGTGGAGATGCACAGAGTATTAAAGTGATAATAAATATAACTTTTCTGGTATTTTTATCTTTTACAAAATAGAATTTTTCCGATGATTCTTCTGATGAATTATTCATAATACAATTTAATGTTTTTGATGTGGTAAAATTAAATTAGGTGAATTCAAGTCACAAATGCAACTTTTTGATGGTGCAAATATAAATAAAATTTTAATCTTGGAAAAATAAATAGATGTATGAGTAAATATTTATAGAAAACTCTACTCAAACAAGCAGTTTTTAGAAAAATTGTAAGGGGATCAAAACAAGAAAAAACACTT
>Ga0209204_1000106_pt1 | contig 91559 bp, 94 predicted proteins | sample AD_JPNMR2_MetaG_FD_184425 | JGI IMG/M metagenome (GOLD analysis project Ga0209204, IMG submission 184425) | Active sludge microbial communities of municipal wastewater-treating anaerobic digesters from Japan - AD_JPNMR2_MetaG (SPAdes) (version 2) | ecosystem: Engineered > Bioreactor > Anaerobic...
GGCTCTTTGTCAATTGTTGGGGTTAGAAAATCCTGACGTTGAATAAAGGTACCAAAAAATGATTGTTAATATGGGTGTTTGAGCAAATTTTAGCTTAACCACCCATATTTATGTTCTGCATGGAATCTTGAAACATACCAAGTACACCCGCATGCGGGTGTACTTGGTATGTTTCGGGGCTTATGCTGGCTAACTCATCATATGCAGTATTCTTTTCCTTAATCTTTCGAAATTCCTTACACCATATGCGTTTCTTTTAAGAACTTTAATCTTGTTGTTTACCCCTTCAGTATATCCGTTTGTATAAGGGCAAATAAATGAATTTAGAATATATTTTTCCCAGTTGTTGATTGTATTTACACATTCATCAAATTCAGGCACTTTACAGGCCCCTGCAAACAGATACCAAGCCTTTAAATTCCTTTTTGCACTTTCAAGGTTAGGGCTGTCGACAAATTCATAAAATTTTTCTTTCAACAGGTAAGCATCCCTTAACTTGGCAGAGGTTTTCAACATTACTTCAACTGCCTGGACCTGGTCTTCATTAAGGGTTTTCATCCTTTTTAACAGTAAAAATCTGCTTCTCTTGAAATACTTCCTTCTAATATCGGCAAACTTCTTCTGCTCGCTCTTTCTCACCCTTTCAAATGCCCAGTTTACCTGGCGTATAAAATGGTATTTATCGATTACTATAGTAGCATTTTTAAAGAATGCTTCAGCTATCTCTTTATATGGTTTCCACATGTCCATAACTAAATATCTTACGTTTTTTCTGTCTTTGAAGTCCTTGAAGTAGTCAGTCAATATATGCTGTTCTCTTCCCTCTAAGATATCAAGTACTTTTTTGTTTTTAGGATCGGTTATTATGCATTGGTATTTGTACATGCCGGCATTACCCTTAAATTCATCTATGGATAGTACAACAGGCAGGTGTCTAAAAGAGTAATTAACATAATTGAACACTCTGGTGATGGTATTTACGGAAACATTGCATTCTTCGGCAATGCTTTTCATTGAATGTGTGCTTCTCATCTTTTCAATAATCAAGCTGACAAGTCTTGATGTCATCCTGTGGTATCTCGGGGCAAAAGACGTATACTCATAAAACTTTTTATTGCAAATACTGCAAACATACCTTCTTTTTCTGTATTTGTAATATGTATGTTTCCCAAACATTGGAGCTTCTTTGATTATTTGAGTTCTGTAGTCATGTATCCTTCTGGTTTTATTGCCGCAGCAAGGGCATGTATGGTCTTTAACTTCTAATTCAAAACTAATGATAATGCTTGTATTATTTTCTTCAATATTTTTTAAACTTACCCCTTTAATTCCTAACAGTTTTTCGATATAATTATTTTCGTAGAGCATTTGGAAACCTCCTTTGGATGGGTTGTGGTGACTTTATTCTATAAGGATTTTCCAATTTGCTCTACACTTTTTTTAATAAAAAAATGTTGAAGTGCTTTATACACCCCAACATTTATTATAGAACCATTTTTTTGTATGTACATGATTTGCTGACTGATCAAGTATTAAACTTTTAAACTTTTTACTATGAGATATCTTCCTAATAATATTTTATTAACATTTTAACACAATATTTACAACAATAATCTATAATTGGGATTACAATTAAATTAAAGAGTGTTTGTAACAAAAAATGAATCGGAGTGACATCAGAAGTGTTGACAGTTGTATTATTGATTCTTTCTAACATCTTTATGACTTTTGCCTGGTATGGGCATCTTAAGTATAAAGATACTCCGCTCGTTAAAGTGATCATGATTAGCTGGCTGATTGCCTTTGTCGAGTACTGTTTTCAGGTCCCGGCCAACCGGATTGGTCACAATTTTTTTTCAGCAGCCCAGCTTAAGATCATGCAAGAAGTGATTACTTTAGTTGTCTTTACGGTATTTTCAGTCTTATATCTTAAAGAAGGGTTGAAGTGGAACTACATCGTTGGGTTTTTGATGATCCTTGGTGCAGTTTTTTTTGTCTTTAAAAAATGGTAATAAAGCTGGTGAAGTGATTTGTTAAAACCTAAACTTCTAATAACTCTGAAAGATTATACCAAAGAGAAGTTTATCTCTGATTTAATGGCTGGTCTGATTGTCTGGGTGGTTGCCTTGCCGATGGCAATTGCATTTGCAATTGCGGGTGGGGTTTCTCCGGAGAAAGGAATTATTACTGCCATTATTGCCGGTTTTCTGATTTCAGCATTGGGCGGGACCAGGGTGCAAATCGGCGGTCCTGCCGGATCTTTTGTGGTTATAATGTGTATTGTTTTACATAAGTTCGGGCATCAAGGTTTGACAATTGCAACGATTATGGCTGGAGTATTCCTGATTTTAATGGGTTTAGCCCGGTTTGGATCGGTAATAAAGTTTATTCCCTATCCGGTAATTGCCGGGTTTACCAGTGGAATTGCCGTGTTTATCTTTTCGTCACAAGTGAAAGACTTTTTGGGGTTAACTATCAAAGAAGTACCGATTGAATTTATTCCTAAATGGATTGAGTATTTTAAACATTTTGATACCATTGATTTTTATGATTTAGGGATCGGAATTATTTCTCTGGTAATAATTTTGGTCTGGCAGCGCTATTTCAAGAAAATACCAGGCACTTTAATTGCTATTATCGGGACAACAATTCTGGTTAAATTATTTAATTTGCCAGTTGATACGATTGGGAGCCGTTTTGGACAAATAGATGCGAATTTCTCGCTGATTACACTTCCCCAAGTTAATTTTTCATTAGTGGCGCAACTTATTGGCCCGGCGTTTACAATCGCGATTTTGGCAAGTATTGAAGCGTTGATGTCGGCTGTTGTTGCTGACGGAATGATCGGTACCAAACATAATTCGAATATGGAGTTGATTGCTAACGGTGTTGCGAATGTTGTGAGCCCTTTATTTGGGGGGATACCTGCAGCGGGAGCAGTTGCCCGGACTGCAACCAATATTAAAAATGGCGCCCGGACTCCGATTGCCGGAATAATTCAGGCGTTGATCCTACTATTGGTGATGGTCTTCTTTGGCAAACTGGCTTCTTTGATTCCAATACCTACGCTGGCAGCGATATTAATGGTTGTTGCCTATAACATGAGTGAATGGCGGTCGTTTGTGTCGCTCCTGAAAAGTCCGCGTAGCGATGTAATTGTCCTACTGTTGACTTTTGGACTGACAGTAATCTTTGATGTGACGATTGCTTTGGAAGTCGGTCTGTTGATGTCGGTCTTTCTCTTTATGAGGCGGATGGCTTTAGTCACTAATATTGAATATATTACCGGTGATGATGACGAACAGCCAAATGACGTTGAGATTGATATCAAGATCCCAGAATGCGTTGATATCTATGAAATTAATGGTCCGCTTTTCTTTGGCGCAGCTTATAAGTTTGAAGAGGCTATTGGTGTTATAAAACACCGGCCGAAGGTGTTAATTATCCAGATGCGTAATGTTCCGGCGATTGATTCAACCGGTATCCATACTTTAAAACAGATCATTACCAAGTGTCAAAAACAGAATATTGTTGTAATGATCGCCGGATTACAACGTCAACCGAGAAAGACACTGATTCAGACCGGTATTGTCAAACAGGTTGGGAGAGCTAATATCAGTTCTAATTTGGATAAATTACTGCTCCGTGCGCAAACGATTGTCCAAAATACGAATCTACAACCTAAAAAGACAATGATTGCTTCCTAGTAATTATCATGAATGGATCGAACTGAAAGATGATCCAGCCTGCGGAATACCAAAGGGTTTTCCCAAATGCCCGAAACATGACATTTACTTGCATTTTGGCGGATGTATCGTATGCAATAATCAAGTTTTAGATTAGGAATCATGTTTCGAAAAATCCCCCATTTTCACGACACAGTTTTGAAGAGGATAAGTATGTTCCTTTCTGTGTAACGGACGAATAGCTATAAAGATAATTAAAGTTGGATAAGCAATAAGCCTTCATGGGATAAAATGTGAGGGCTTTTTTGTATCAAATTATACTGTGGGACAAATAGGAATTAGGAATGAAGTAATTGAATTAATATGTTAATGTAGCCAATATATTATTTGATTTACAGGGACCATGGTATGATTTAAAACTCAAGAAATAACAAGGATGAGTAAAAAAGTGGACTTTGAAAAATACTCTCAAAAAACACAATTAATAATATTAATTAGTTGTTGGATATTGATATCTATATTATTTTTCTTAGCAAATAAAATATGGAATTTTAATGAAAGTCTGACATTGATCGAAGCTTTTATTACGGGAATGGTCCTTATGTATATGATTTTCCTTATTTATTCTGTTATTATAGATTTTTTCGAATCAAAACATAAATTTAAGTACATAGTATTTGCTATAATAGCTATTTTACTTATAATAGTAATGGAATTATTATATGAAGAGAAATTACCAATAGCCGAAAAGATATTAAAGTTTTGGAGAAACAATAAGCCTTTATAGGGTTCATCGTATTTAAAATATATTGAAAGGATTTGTGTGATGACGAATCAAGAAGAGTTACGTGAACTCAAAAAACAAATTCAAGATGTTATAAGGCGAAATTCTGATCGGGGATTTGTACCTTACTCCGGATGCAACCGGATAGCCTGGGAGTTATCGAGGATAATCGAAATTGCAACAGGACATGTTCAATCCGGCAATTATCAGCAAGGGTTAGAAATTTATCTCCTGGTATTGTTGCAAACAATAAAATTAATATCCCATGCGGATGACTCTTCCGGTTGTTGTGGAGAGATTATCCTTTATAGTTTGGAGGAGATTAACAAGCTTTGTAAAATTTTGGCTGAAACTGATGACGGAGAAGTCTTTAAGAGTATTTTGAAAGCGGCCCGAAATAAAGCTTTTCAGGGATGGGAAGAATGGGCTTATAAATTATTACTTGCAGCTGTTCCTTTGGTTCGTAATGTGAAACAGGGCGAAAAGATTAAAGAATTATTCCCGGTTTTGGGTACGATGTATGATGACAAGGATTACCCAGAGAAGGCCCTTATTTTACTTGGTATCAAAGAACGATTAGAGGGTGAAGAAGAAGGTAAGCGTTTTCTTTTGGATAATATCAACCTTCCGGAATTACGTAAGATACTTATTGAAAGAAGTATCGTTGCCCAAGATTATGATTTTGCAGAAAAACTCTGTAAGGAAGCTTTAGAGAAAAAAATCGAGGTATATTACCATCGGCCGTCAAATTGGGATTACTTTTTGGAGCAAATTTATTCCAAAACGGATAATGAGACAAGCCTATATGATATAATCAAGAAAATATTATTTTTAGGCAGACCGGAATATTTTTATAAATTGAAAGAATTATTGATACAACAAGGCCGTTGGGAGCAGGAACGGGATAATCTGTGGCAGGAGTTGGCGGTTAAAATTGGTGTCAGTAACTATGCCGGATTGTTGTCCCGGGAAAATGAGTTAGAACGTCTGCTGGAAGTTGTCAAACAACATCCTTCTCTTATTCAATATTACGGAACAAAATTAGGAGGCATCTATCCAGATGAAGTTAGTCAATTGTTTGAGACTTACATTTTGATTGAAGCTAAAGCGGCCAACAATCGCAGGGAATACAGACAAGTCAGTCAATTATTGAATCTGCAGGCTCAATCGGTCGGAAAAGATCGGGCTTTGGAGTTGATTGATTCTTTGATAAAGATGTATCCCCGACGACCGGCAATGTTGGATGAGTTGGAAAAACGCAAGAATAAATTGAAGAAATAAACGGCGGCAGTAGTAAACCTAGTAGTGGAGATAGTGGCGGGGATAATCCCGGACTGATAAGTGTTACTATTAGTCCTTTTGTTGCTTATGTTTATCCTAATGACACGCAGCAATTTACAGCATCGATACAGAGTACTTCCGATAACAGGGTTACTTGGGAGGTTGTTGAAGGACCTGATGGTGGAAGTATAACTGAATCCGGTCCGAATTGCCGATGGATTGATAAAAATAAACCCGAGTCCATCACTTGCACCAATGAGGCTTGATTTGCCTGATAAAAGTAAAAAAATTATGTAATGATTTCTCAGCTTAAAGTCGATAAATAATAGCAGGAAAAAATGGACCGTTTATTTGAAATTAAATGACAAGCAAGGAGGCTCTTTGATGAGTAAACGTATTATTTTAATCGGTTTAATTTTAGTATTGGCAGTTAGCTGTTTCAGCATTGTCTTGGCAAAGGCTCCGGAGTTTTCAGCGGATGTTGTCATAACTGACGCTAAAGGTAAAACGAGCCAGGGCAAAGTTTATGTCAAAGGCACTGAAAAAATCCGCCAGGAATTAACTGTTAACGGTGAAACCAATATAACCATCCTGCGGCTTGACAAGAAAGTCGGCTGGACTCTGCTTCCGGATAAACAGTATATGGAGATCAAAATGCCTTTTGACCCTAACCAACCTAACCCGGAGTTTGAATATGAAACGGCAGAACTGGGGCAGGAAACGATCAACGGATACCCGTGCAAAATAGTACAGTATACTTATAAAAATAAGAAGTACGGAGTTTTAAAGCAATGGGTCTCCGATAAATTAGGCTATTCGGTTAAAGTTGAATCAAAAGATGCCAAAGGGAAGACAATTAGTATTATTGAATATAAGAATATTAAAGAAGGCAAACAACCGGATTCATTATTTGAGATTCCGAGTGGATATCAGAAACTCGATTTGCCCTTTAAAATTCCCGGAATGTAAATACAGGAACGGTTAGTGTGGAACATTATTGGGATTTTCTTCTGTTTCATGTATTCGTTGTGGCTAAATTTTAGTCAAGAAGTATTTTTCAAATAGAACTTTTATAGATTAAAGCAAGTGTAACCAGTCTCGCTTACTGTATAAAATTCTAACTACAGTGACGGTTTGTTTTGTTTCCGAAACGATATAGAAGACAATATAGCTGTCAATGATGATTTTTCTAAATCCTTGAGTGGCAAGCTGTTCATTCGCAACTAGATTATAACGATAAGGAAATTTCGCCAGACTCATTACCGAATTTTTAATCTTTTCCACCAGCTTAATGGCAATGGCCGGTTCTTTAAGTTCATAATGAATGTATGATAATATCGCCTTTAAATCATCATTAGCGCTCTTGGTCATAAAAACTTGATAATGATCCATTATTTAAAATTATCCTCGATTTGCTTAAATGTCTCTTCCGCCGGGATTACTCGGCCTTCATTCACATCAGTTAAGCCTTCATTCAGTAATTTGGAAAGCTCAAGTTTACCCACTAATCTTTCATAGGTTTCAATGCTCATGACCGCTAAATCGCCTTGACCGTTTTTGGTAATAAAAATAGGTTCAGCGTATTTGTGGCATAACTCCGAAACTTCATTATATTTATTTCTCAGATCCGAACTTGGCCGAATTAATGGCATTTTAGCACCTCCAGGCTGTTATACACATATTTTATCAAAATATTGATATAATATCAATCTATTTTGACTCATTGGTTGTATGAAAGGGACGAACTTTCTGAAAGCCGAAGGGGAACGTCGCCCACTTCCCCGCACCCCTTAGGCCAAAGGGTGTTCCGAAACTCTTTGGAATCCCACCGCTCGGGGGGCTGTTCTTATACTCTACATCCGGCCTCAATTTCGGCAGATGTAATATATATATTTAGACAATTACAGGCCATGTGTGTGTGACTGGAGTTGTTCAAACGAACAGCTTATAATAAAAAACTTGTCCATTATCCAAAAAAAGTATATCATGGAACTAAAGTAATTAAAGAAACAAATTTATGTAATTAGGAACTTATAATGATTAACCCAATCGATATATATAGTGTTGTTAAATATGGCGAGTTATTTAACTTGAAGATTGGCAGTCCGGAGTCAGATTTATTGGATTTATTAACTAACGAAGCTATAGAAATTTTTACGGTTAGTGAATCTGATGGTTTAAAAATAATTATATGGGAGAATATTGAGTTTCATCTATTTGATGGCGCAATACTAAGTATCATTATAAAAATTAAAAAGTCTCGCAGTAATCAAAGATTTTTCATTGGTGACCCAAATCGGAAAATCAATTATCGTAGTACTTTAGAAAAGATAATCAAGATATTCTACACTGCAGCGATTGAATGGAAGTTCCATACAGAACACTGTTATAAAAAACAAGTTGAGATTATAACCGAAGGTTCTGCCACTCTTGAATTTATTGAGTTACAAGGTTCAATTGTCCTCAATAGAATTCGGCTTACTGAAATTGATCGTTTTGAGTCTGAAATTTTATTATCATAAAAAGTAAAAAAAGAACCGTCCCCAATTTTACTATTATCGGATGTTGATGATTGGTATGATTTATCATTCAGCGCTTAATTTATTGAGCTTCTGACAGCAATATTTAACCGCTGCTATCAAAAAACCTAACTCACCAAGTTTGGCAAGTTAGGTTTTAATAATTAGCAGCTGAATTTATGGAAGAATCAATGATGCTTGATAGACATTAAACCCTTGGTCGAGGGAGAGATTTTGGTCGTAAGTGTCATACTGATTACTGTTATTATCATGGGCGACAGTCGAGGAGTCATGATTAACCGGAAACATCATTAAGGTTGATAAGAAAAACAGGATTAAGCAAGCGGCAGCCAAGAGCGTACGGAAACTCCATAAAAGATTGTTGTTTTGGGGTATCAGAGAACGTTTCTCTTCCTGTAAGCGTTGGTTGAGTGCTGCCAGCGGATCGAAAGATAACTCCTCTTGCTGGATATTAAACATACATTCTTTTAACAGTAACATCTGTTCATACTCAAAACTGCATTCGGCACAGTTAAATAAATGTTTCCGGACTTCACGTTTTTGGTCACAATCAAGCTCACAATCGATATAAGCAGAGAGTAAATTTTGGACAGCATTACAATTCATGCTTTATCAACCTCCATCTCCTGCAAATAAGGTGATAACAAGCGACGCAAGATCTTCCGGCCACGGTGAATCCGGGAACGGACTGTTCCGATTGAACAATTTAATACTTGAGCAATCTCCTCGTATGATAATCCTTGAATATCACAGAGAATAACCGCAGTACGGTATTCAGGAGAGAGATCTTTAAGACCAAGCTGAATTTGTCTTCCTAATTCACTTCGCATTGCTTCCTTTTCAGGATTTTGGTTCCAATCCGGAATCTCCATCGTTTTTTCAGTTTCCAGATGGGGGACAGGCTCATCAATCGATGTTGTGATGGCACGGCGTTTTTGTTTACGGTAATGATCGATATACAGATTATGAATGATCTGATAAAGCCAACGATCAAATGCCGTACCGGCTTCAAAACGGGAAAATGATTTATAAGCCCGGTATAACGCTTCCTGAAGTAAATCCTGAGCTTCGTGGTGATTGCCGCACAGACGATAAGCAAATTGAAATAATGGTTTTTCGTACGATTTTACCATTGATTCAAATAACAGATTCTGTTCCGAGGCTAAAGTTGTTTGAGCTACTGATTGCAGTACAGCCACTAAATCACCTTCTTCTATATATTGAGTAAGATTATATTTTGACAGGTGGAAGATTACTTACAATAATTGTAACAAATTTATGACAGCTTGTAATCAGTTAATATTTAGTAATAATAATCAGGTTAGTCTTCAAAAGGTAATATTGATCGGCGCCGTTGTTGGGTTTCTTCAAGCTCCTGTGGACGTGCTTCCAGTTTAATGTCGAATACTTCCATCTTGCCATCGCGATAGACTAAGATGTTTAGTCTTTGACCAACTTTGGCTTCTTTGACCAGATTGACCACATCACTTGATTTGGTAATCTTCTTTTTGTTGATTTCTTTAATAATATCGCCATCACGGAGTCCTGCTTTAGCTGCCGGACTACCCTTAAAGACCTGGACGATCGCGCCTTCGGTATTGCTCAAACCATAATAATTGGCGATCTGGGGGCTGATATCGGATAATGCAACTCCTAACCACGGTGTAGCCGGACGCTCAATCTTTCCTTTCTTAATCAGCTCATCGGCAACTTTTTTCGCAAGATTACTTGGAATTGCAAATCCCAGTCCCTGCGCATTTTTTAAGATAGCCTCATTGATACCGATTACGTTTCCGGAGAGATCAACCAGCGGCCCGCCACTGTTACCCGGATTGATCGCTGCATCAGTCTGAATTAAGTTTCCCTGTTGATTCGGATCTTCAAGTGAACGGCCGAGAGCACTGATGATTCCGGCAGTTACGGTATCGTGGAGGCCAAATGGATTACCGATGGCCACAACCCATTGACCGGGAGTCAGATTATCGGAGTCACCAAATTCTACTGCCGGTAAGTTATTGGCTTCAATCTTGATTACTGCCAAATCAGTATATGAATCAGTACCGACGATTTTCCCCGTGAATTTTTTACTGTTAAAGAGGGTTACTTCTAATTTTTGAGCACCGCGTACGACATGTTCGTTGGTGAGGATATAGCCGTCAGGACGGATGATGAATCCGGATCCTTGGCCGCGGCGTTCTTGTTGTTGTTCTTCAAAAAATCCCGGTGGTAAAAAGTCCCGGAATCCAAATGGAATGCTGGGCCGGTAGGATACTACTGAAACAGTATCGATATAAACAACTGAAGGGGCAACTTTATTACGAGCTTTAATGATCGAATCCGGTCCGACAATCTCCTGGATGTAATTCGTCTTTTGCAACTGATTCAGTCCGCTGCTTTTGCCATTCTCTGATGTTTTATTAAAAGCGTCAGGGACAAATCCGATTAAGAGTCCGGTTGTGATCAGAGAAGAGAACAGTGCAATAATTAGAAAGGGAAAAAATTTTTTAAAAATCTCACTCATTACAAAGCCTCCTGTTACCTGGTGAATTTTTTCTCGGCATTATAATATTTAACCCGGATTTTGAATGGATCCAAGTTAAGCTATGAAACAAGATTTCAAAAGTATGTAAGCTTGATTTGACTTATAAAACGTTCTCAATTTAAAAAAAGTTCCCTTAAATAACTAATTTTATTAGGAAAAAGGAGGAGTTTGTTTTGCTAAGTTGAATATTAATCAAAGTGATTTCCAAAAAATACTACATTCATTATTATTCTGAAGAGATGGAGCGACAATACATTGATACTTAGTATGACCGGATACGGACGGGGGCTGACTTCCAGTCCCAATTATACAGTGACGATTGATTTAAAATCGGTCAATCATCGTTATTTGGATCTTAATATTAAAATTCCGAAGAGTTATTCATTTTTAGAGGAGAAAATACGGCGGGAAGTTAGCAGTAAACTCTCCCGGGGCAAGATTGATGTTGTTGTAAACATTGAGCGTCATTTATCATCTGATGTCCAGGTGCAACTTAATAACCCGTTAGTGACAGCGTATTTAAATGCGATTAGAGAAATGCAGTCTAACTATTCGTTAGGCGGTGAGATTGACATTCAGTCGATTATCAATCTGCCTGATGTTTTTGTTGTTTCTCAAATTGAAGAGGATCAAGAGGAAGTTTTGGCAGTTGTAACCGAGGCGTTAGTTGAAGCTTTAAATAATCTGATTAGAATGCGTCAGGTGGAAGGACAAACTTTGCTGCAGGATTTCAATTCACGGATTTTGCTTCTGAAACAGTTTCAGCAAAAAATTGCAGAACTTTCTCCGGAAGTGGTATTAAGTTATCGTGATAAATTGACGAAAAAAATACAGGAGTTAACAGAAAATATTGAGATCGATCCTGCGCGGATCGCAACCGAAGTGGCGATCTTTGCCGAACGTTCCGATATTAGCGAAGAGCTTGTCCGGATTGAGAGTCATTTGGAACAGTTCACTAAAATTTTAGAGCTATCTGAACCAATTGGCCGAAGACTTGATTTTTTGATTCAGGAACTGAATCGGGAGATCAATACGGTTGGTTCGAAAGCCAATGACTTACAGATTGGACAAATTGTGATTGATTTTAAATCTGAGCTTGAAAAATTACGCGAACAGGTGCAAAATATCGAATAGGAGGTGAATGAGGAATGGCATTACCAAAACTCTCTCTGGAGGAAAAGAAACGGGCTTTGAAAAAAGCGCAAGAAGTCAGGAGTAAACGGGCGCAAATTCGTCAAGATTTAAAAACGGGTAAAACTAACATACGGGAATTATTATCAAAAATTGACGATGAAGTTGTTGCGAAGATGAGAGTTGTTTATTTGCTGGAGTCATTACCACGTATCGGAAAAGTTAAAACCAGAAAAATAATGTCTGATATCGGTATTGATGAAACCCGACGCATTCAGGGTCTGGGAAACCGTCAAAAGCAAGCTCTAATAGAACGCTTCGGCAGCAATTAGAAGGGAGGCCCTAACTCAACTACATGGATATTAAATTGATAAATATAGGGTTTGGTAACATTGTCTCAGCCAACCGAATAATTGCGATCGTCAGTCCCGAATCATCACCGATTAAACGAATTATTCAAGAAAGTCGGGACCGGGGAATGCTGATTGATGCTACATACGGAAGACGAACCAGAGCTGTTATCATTACCGATAGTGATCATGTAATTCTTTCCGCGGTTCAACCTGAAACAGTAGCACACCGTTTGATATCTAAAGATATACCGGTTGAAACAGAGGAATAGAGGTCAAGATTATGCAACAAGGTTTATTGATTGTGATTTCCGGTCCGTCAGGAGTCGGAAAGAATACTATAATTTCCAATTTGCTTGATAAGTTGCCGAATTTGAGATATTCAATTTCGGCAACTACTCGTAATCCACGACCGCATGAGGTCGATGGTCAACATTATTATTTCATCTCTGAAGAGTTGTTTCTGAAAAAGATTGAAGCGATGGAGTTCCTGGAATGGGCTAAAGTATATAAAGATTATTATGGTACTCCTAAAGATCAAATATTAAAATTGCTGGAACAGGGCATTGATGTTATTCTTGATGTTGATGTCCAAGGGGCTTTACAGATAAAAAAAGCTTACCCGGAAGCCCTTTTGATTTTTCTGGCACCGCCTTCAATTGCCGAACTCAAAAACCGTTTGATTAACAGACATACCGAGGACAGTTCGCAAATTGAAACCCGCCTTCGTTATATTGAAACGGAGTTTCAAAATGTACCAAGTTATGATTATTTTGTGATTAATCAAGAAATAAACTTGACATGTAGTAAAATTGAAGGTATTATACTTGCTGAGAAATGTCGGGTTTCTCGTCAGGAAGCTAATTTTTTGAATAAAATTTTTGGAAATGATAACAATAGTTAATCAGGGTTTTGATGATTCTTAACCAAAAGAGGGGGTTTAATATTTGATTTATCCGTCATTAGACGAATTGCTTAAACATGTTGATAGTCGTTATACTTTAGTAACAACCGCAGCCAAACGGGCCAGAAAGATTTTGGAAGAATCCAAAGCTGATGAAGAAAAGACGGTAAAAGCTGTCTCGACTGCTTTAGAAGAGATTAACAGCGGTAAGATTAAGATCGAGAGGACAAAAACCGGAATCAAATAAAAAATTTAGTTATTATCGATAGTCAGTAATTAAATCTCAGAGCCTTGTTACTCTGGGGTTTTTGTTTTATAATTAATAAAATAATTTTGATTGAAAAGTGAGTTTCAATGAAGATTGCCAAGGTATTGTTGACTTCCCAGGTGCAACATTTGGATCGCTTATTTGATTATCTGATTCCCGAAGCTTTAATGGAGGATGCTGTTATTGGGGCGCGGGTAATTGTGCCGTTTAATAACCGCCAAAATATCGGTTTTATATGGGAGATTGCCGAAGATTCAATCTATAGTGAGTTAAAAGCGATCATTAAAGTGATTGATATACCGCCCTTGATTAACCGGGTTCAATTTGAACTGATTAATTGGATTGCCCGAAACTATTTTTGTAACCGGGCTGATGTTGCTAAATTAGCTTTGCCTCCTGGTGCAAAATCTTTACGAGTGGAAGGATTTGCGTTAACCGAAAAGCCTGCCCGGATCAATCAATTACTGGAACTCCAATTTCCCGGCGAGCAAATAGCTGAAACAATGGAATTGTTATTAAATCCGGGCAATCTTAACTGGTCACAGAAAGATTGGCGCAAGAAATTTAAGTTTGCCCCCAATATCTTTGAGTGGCTTGTTAATCAAGGTCTACTTAAAAAAACTTATCTCATCAGTAAACCGAAAGTCACCACCAAGAAGATTAATTTATACAAGTGGGTGGCTGCTGCCGACCTTCAAGAGACCGCAGCAGGCTTGAGAGTCCGGGAAGCATTATTGAATGCTACCAATGGATTAACACGTGCTGAAATCTGTGCTACAGCCAAAGTAAGCGCCTCGGTAGTCAAACGTTTAGCGAAGCAAGGCTTTATTGTCGAGTTTGAACAGGATTGTGAACGGATTCCGGATGAGTTAAAAGCGGCTTCGGCTAAAAAAGAGATCAAATTCAATAACGAACAGTTAAAGGTCTACAATAGCATCAAAAACGATCCGGCCAATCAATTGTTTTTATTGCATGGAATTACCGGGAGCGGCAAGACCGAGGTCTATTTTGAGCTGGCTGCAGATGTTATTAAAGCAGGAAAACAGGTTTTATATCTGGTCCCGGAGATTTCACTCACACCGCAGACCCTGCAACGGGCCCGCAGTCGCTTTGGTGATTGTATTGCGTTACTCCACAGTAATATGTCTGATGGAGAACGTTTTGACCAATGGTTCCGTATTAAGCGGGGCGAAGCCCGTTTTATCTTGGGAGCAAGGTCGGCAATCTTTGCCCCGTTTGATTCGTTAGGATTGATTATCGTTGACGAAGAGCACGAAAGCACTTATAAGCAAGAGGAAAATCCGCGCTATCATAGTCGCCGGGTAGTTGAGAAACTGGCGGAACTGACCAAGGCAAAAGTCGTTTTAGGTTCAGCAACTCCGTCAATTGAATCGTTTTATGAAGCCCAAACAGGAAAGTATCAGTACTATCAGTTGACTGAAAGATATAACGCCAAACCGTTACCGGAAGTCACAATCGTTGATATGCGTGAGGAGCTCAAGAATGGTAACCGGAATATTCTTAGTAATCAGTTACAGCAAGCAATCACTGAGACCTTGAATAACCAGGAGCAAGTGATCCTGCTTTTAAACCGGCGGGGACATTCTACCTTTGTTTTGTGCCGCGACTGTGGTCAATCATTACGTTGTCCCGCCTGTGAAGTTTCGTTGACTTATCATTCGAATGAGACGGTCTTACGTTGTCATTACTGTGATTACCGCCAAAAAATTCCGGATGTATGTCCCGATTGTAAAAGCAGTCGGATCCGTTATTTTGGAAACGGTACTCAAAAATTAGAAGCGGAACTAATTGAATTTTATAAGGATGCGCGCATAATCAGGATGGACCTTGATACAACATCAAGGAAGGGAGCGCATTATCAAATTTATCAAGATTTAGTCCAGGGTAATGTTGATATTTTGCTTGGTACGCAAATGATCGCCAAAGGATTGGATTTGCCGCGGGTGACTTTGGTTGGTGTTATCTCCGCTGATTCTTCCTTAAATACACCTGATTTCCGTTCTGCAGAACGCTGTTTTCAGCTGTTGACGCAGGTTGCCGGCCGTGCCGGTCGCGGTGACAAGACCGGTCGGGTGATCTTCCAAACATATAATCCGGAACATTATTCGTTAAATTTTGCGAAAAACCATGATTACCTTGGTTTTTATCGTGAAGAGATTGCCAATCGTCAAAAGTTGCAGTTTCCACCGTTTGCGGAGATGGTAAAACTGGGGTTTTCCGGCCTCAAATTGGAGCAAGTAATTAAAGCAACAGAAGAGTATCAACGAATCCTTCAAAAAATTAAAGATTTATACGCTTTCGAGATTATGGGACCAGCTCCGGCGTTGATTGAGAAATTGCAAAACCGTTATCGGTGGCAGATTTTGGTCAAGAGTGATGAACCCAAATTGTTGGAGCAGGTGATCAATCAGTCGTGGAGAGAATTTCCGTTTCGGAAATATCCTAATATTAGAATAATTAGGGATCGTAATCCCTATTCAATATTATAATTTAATTGAAAGTTTAAAATTAATTACTTTAAAAATAAAGCAGAGATTTGGTATTATGTTTATAATATGCTAATAATTATTGTAAACGGATGAAGAGTATGAAAATGGTTTTGGTTTCTGAATTATTTGAAAAATGAGGTGGCAATAGATGATTTTAAAGATTGTCAAAGAGGGTGATCCGGTTTTAAGGGAGCAAGCTAAAGCGATTCCGAAGATTACCAAACGGATCAAAAAATTAGCAAAAGATATGTTGGATACAATGTATAATGCTAATGGGGTCGGACTCGCTGCCCCACAGGTGGGGATCTCGGAACGGATTATTGTGATTGATGTTGGCAAAGGGCCGATCGTTTTAGTCAATCCCGAAATCATTGCAGCAGAGGGTAAGGAGAAAGATACTGAAGGTTGTCTGTCAATCCCGGGCAGAAGTGAGTATGTTACCCGCGCCGCGCATGTTGAGGTATCAGCGCTTAATTTGGATGGTGACACGATTAAAGTTGAGGGCAGCGGACTTCTGGCCAGGGCCTTACAACACGAAATTGACCATTTAAATGGAATCTTATTTATTGATTATGTAAAGAAATAGATCCAGCCTATATAGTGTAAAGGAGAATCACAGTGCGGATTTTATTTATGGGTACGCCGCAGTTTGCGGCAGTATGCTTGGAAAGATTAATTACGGAGCGTTTTGAGCTGCTTGGAGTTGTCACCCAACCAGACCGGCCCAAAGGACGGGGGATGACGGTACAACCTTGTGAGGTGAAATGCCTGGCGTTGCAAAATCATTTGCCAGTTTGGCAACCTGAAAGGGTTGCTACTCCTGAATTTTTAGAGCTGTTTACGCAGTTGCAACCAGATCTGGTTGTAGTGGTAGCTTTTGGGCAGAAGATTCCCAATGAAATCTTATATAATCCCAAATATGGTTGTATTAATGTTCATGGTTCATTATTGCCGGAGTATCGTGGCGCAGCGCCGATTCAATGGAGTATTTTAAATGGGGATGCTGTTACCGGGGTAACAACAATGTATATGGATGAAGGTTGGGATACCGGTGATCTGATCTATCAGGAGACAACCCCAATTGATCCGGATGAGAACTTTGCCTGTCTGTATCTGCGTTTGGCCCATCTGGGCGCCGATTTACTGGTAAAAACGATTAAAGACATTGAAGCGGGAATTGCTCCACGGATTCCACAGGATGACAGTAAAGCAACCTTTGCCCCAAAGCTGCCTGATGGGATCCAAAAAATCGATTGGAATAATTCTGCCACAAAGATTCATAATCTAATTAGAGTTTTAGCACCAACTCCCGGTGGGGAAACTAATTTTCAAAATGAACGTTTAAAGATTATAACGACCCAAATTAGGGAATCAGAGGGTATAGAAAATGCTTCTCCGGGAATGATCATTAAGATTATTAAAAATGAGGGGATCCTGGTTGGGACTGCTGATTACCCGCTGTTAATCACTAAACTCCAACCGGCCGGGAAGAAAGTAATGACTGCCAATGACTATGCCAATGGCCGGCGCTTGCAACCGGGGATGATCTTCGGTGAAGCTTTGTAAAACTTAAAGGAGGAGATACTTATGTTCCCTTTATTTTATGGGTTTGATCCCACTTTTATCGTTTTGATACCGGCAATTTTATTTACTTTTTATGCTAAATTTAAAGTGGACTCTACTTTCAATAAGTATCTCGGAGTAGAAGCATCCAGTAGAAAAACCGGAGCGCAGGTTGCCCGGGATTTGCTCGATCAAAACCATTTGTATGATGTGCCAGTCGAATTAACTCCAGGAACATTATCGGATCATTATGATCCGCGCAGGCGGGTATTAAGGCTGTCACCGGAAGTCTATCACGGACGGTCACTGGCATCTTTAGGGGTAGCTGCCCATGAAACCGGGCATGCGGTGCAACATTCACAGGCTTACTTTCCATTAGTATTGCGCAATACGATTGTTCCTATTGCCAATATTGGTACTAATCTTGGCTGGTATCTCTTTTTATTTGGATTAATTTTCAATTCGAATATGCTAATGATTGACTTGGGAATTCTGTTATTTAGTTTCTCGGTTTTATTTACCTTAGTGACCCTGCCGGTTGAGTTTAATGCCAGCAGCAGGGCAATGGATATGCTGGTTGCCTCCGGATATGTCGTGCAGGGGCAGGAAGAATCGGGTACCAAAAAAGTGCTTAACGCGGCAGCCTTGACTTATGTTGCCGCAGCGGCAATGGCGATCTTCCAGTTATTAAGAATGCTTTTGATTCGAGGACGTAGAAATGATTGATTTATCAGGACGACACTTGGCTTGTATCGTTTTAGACCGAGTTGAAACCGAAGATGCCTATGTAAACTTGGCATTACAGGAGACGCTTAGTAGGAATAATAAGATCGACCAACGTGAAAAAGCATTCTGTACCGAGTTGGTCTATGGGACAATGCGTCACTTGCTGAAGATTGACTATTTCTTAGGACGGCTGCTCAGCCGTCCTTTAAAGTCGTTGAAAGTGACAGTAAAAAATACCCTTCGGATTTCATTGTATCAACTGTTATACCTTCCGGAGATTCCGGCACGGGCAGTCTGCCATAGTGCGGTTGCAATGATTAAAGGTAGTAAGTATCAAGGATTGGCGCCGTTGGTCAATGGTGTCTTACGTTCTTTTTTAAGGGCTCAACCGCAATTACCCGACCCGGAACGGGAGTGGGTTGAATATTTAGCAATTGAGTATTCGCATCCCCAATGGTTAGTTGAAAAATGGCTAACTGTTTTTGGAGATCAACTCACCGTAAAGATCTTAGAAGTGGACAATCAAAAGCCACCCTTGACGGTTCGAATTACTGCTTTGGAGCAAAAAGCGGTGACCGATCTGTTAACAGAGGAAGGAGTAGAGTGGGAGCCGGGGCTTTGGTTAGATGAAGCGATTAATCTGACCAAGTTACCGGGGGCGCTTGAAGACTTGCAGGCATTTCAAGGTGGTAAAATCTTTGTCCAGGATGAGAGTTCGATGTTGGTCTCAAGATTATTGAATCCGACTCCAGGGGAGCTGATTGTCGATCTCTGCGCCGCTCCTGGAGGGAAGAGCACTCATTTGGCAGAATTGATGCGTGATCAGGGCGTAATTTTTAGCATTGATGATCACCCGCATAAGATTGATTTGATCACTGCTAATGCCAAACGGTTAGCTCTAAACAGTATTAAACCAACATTGGGTGATGCCAGAAATTTCACTCTGCCTGACGCCCAGTTAGCAGATGCTGTCTTGGTTGATGCTCCGTGCTCGGGTACCGGAGTTCTGAGGCGGCGAGTAGATGCCCGTTATCGTAAGAAGCTGGAAGATCTTCAAGAACTGGTTGAACTGCAACAGAGTATCTTAAAAAATGCCGCCGGTTTAGTTAAACCAGGCGGCAGGTTGGTTTACAGTACTTGTTCGATTGAACCGGAAGAAGATGAAGAACAGGTAAAGTGGTTTATCGAGCAGCATCCGCAATTCGAAATTGAAGCTTACCAACAATTTTTGACTCCTAAAATAAGCTCTTCCTTGCTGGATCCAAATCTTCCCTGGGTTAAAGTTATTCCTTCTTTGACTGGTGGCGATGGCTTTTTTATCTGCCGGTTTAAACGCCGCCAATAAACCGGTCCATCAGCCGGTATCCTTGCTCGATTACCAGTCCGGTGCTGGAAGCGGAACTCTCATCGAAACCATTGAGCTTGTTTGGCTGCAGATTGGTCGAATCATAGATCAAAAAAGGTACCGGATCGGAGACGTGGGTCTTTAAAACTAACGGAGTTGGATGATCCGGCAGTAACATAATCTTAAATTCGGGATCAATCTTTGGTAACTCGCTTAATAGATAAGCAACAACATCCCGATCGATTATCTCGATCGCTTTGATTTTGGTATCAATCTCGCCACGGTGCCCGGCTTCATCAGGCGCTTCAAAATGAAGGTAAACAAAATCAGCTCCTGATTTAAAAGCCTCAATTGTTGCCTCTGCTTTTCCCTTAAAATTAGTGTGGATATTGCCGGTAGCACCGGGAACATTGATCACTCTTAACCCCGAACAGATCCCCAGTCCTTTCAGTAAGTCGACTGCTGAAATCACTGCCCCATTGATCCGGTATTTCTGTTGAAAACTATCGATCTGTGGTTTTTTACCTTGGCCCCAGAACCAAACGGAGGTAGCCGGCCTTAATCCTCTGGAGATTCGTTTTTGGTTTACCGGATGGTCCTTAAGGAGCTGTTGACTTTCTTTCATCATCTTTATTAAAGTTTCAGCCCCCGGACCTTGTGGCAAAAAGTCGGTGATCGGACGATCGGAGATATCATGGGGAGGGGTTAACTTGAGGTCTAAGAAACCATTCTTCCAAACCATCAGGTGCCGATAACTGGTACCGGCATAAAACTTGATCGTTTCGGTGTTAAAATGCTCGGCAACGGTAGCGATGATGGCCGCTGCTTCTTCGGTAGTGATCTCATCGGAGCTATAGTCAATCATCATTTGTTTCTCGTAAGTTTCGTCATTGCCTAAAGTTACCAGATTGCAACGGAAGGCAACATCATTTGGTCCCAATTCAACTCCGATACTGACCGCTTCTAAGGGCGAACGGCCGGTATAGTATTTCTCCGGATCATATCCCATCACTGCTAAATTAGCAACATCACTCCCCGGCGGTAAACCGGCAGGTACAGTCCGGACCAAGCCAACCTCACTTAATGCGGCTAGTTTGTCAATATTTGATTTAACAGCAACCTGTAATGGGGTTTTCCCATTTAATTCAGGAACCGGATAATCAGCCACTCCGTCTGCTAACAGTACTAAATATTTCACCAGTAATCACTCCTAAACTGACTTCTGAATTCCATTCAATACCATACATGACTATTTTAAAAGCACTATTTAGAATTATATCACGGGCAAAGAGCTTCGCTCAATTAAACTTTTTGTTGCAAACTGCCGAAATTACTATTATGTATAATAACAATTTGTTGTTACAGTTTAGAATATTTAATCGAAATGAAGGCTTCTCTTTGGTGGAGACTATTGTCGCTGTTATCCTGGTCAGCTTTTTTGTAAATGGTCTGTTGTTAAGTTGGTATTTCATCGATTCACGCCAGCGCAGTGTTGAAGCTTATTGGAGTGCCAAACAGGAGTTGGAGCTGGCGATGGAGATCACCCAGCAATATCTCCGTGAAGCGGCACATCGTAATTTGATTATTTTAACCAATGAGATCCGCTTTACTGACCATAATGGTGCTAACTGGGTTTTTAACAGGACGGCTAATGGTTCTTATCGGTTAATCCGTAATGGCAAAGTTGAAAATGTAATTCTCAATCAGTGTTCTTTGGCCAGATTTACAAAAGATGAGCAGATACTTCTGATTGAATTGGGGATAGAACCTCCGCCACAGTGGAGTGGTGATTCGAGTCACTTGCAGATTACAGGTTCAGTATACTTGCGTAACTATGATGAATCTGATTAAGACCGTTAATAAAGCGAGTGTTGGCAATGCAGGAAGAAGCAGGTTATGTCTTAGTTCTAACAGTTGTAATAATTGCCGTAATTACAATGTCGATCGCCATTATGAGCCATCGGGTATTGTTTGGAGCTTCTTTGACAATGCGAAAAATAGAAACCATTCAGGCTTTACCATTAGCTGAGAGCGCTGCCTTGGAAGGATTATGGCGGCTCAACCAGCAACCGGAGTTTCGTTCCGGCGGTGAGCGTCATTGGGATGATTGTTGGTATCGCTTTTCGATTATTGATCCAACTGCTGAAACCAGCGATGATCTTGAACTGCAAATCATTGGTGAAGGTTTTGTCGAAAATCAGCACAGCGCAGTACGGTTACATGTAACCAGAACCAATTCCAATGACCAATTTGAGATCTCTTTGTGGGAAGAATACAGGTGAGTAGGAGCAATAGATGAAGTCGAAAGCTACGGCCACAGTTTGTTTTGGCTTTAACGAACGAAAGATTGATTATTATCTAATCAATAGTGCAGGCACTATTTTGTCCCGCAACTCGGTTAATGTTGATTTTGAAGTTATTAACAGTATTGGAGCGATCGCCAATCAGGAACTGATGGTCCGGTTGTTGAATGAACTTATTGCTAAATATAATCTTCCTAATAAAGTAATTGTCAGAATCAACCTCCGTTATCTGGATCTCAAACGATTTGTTTTTCCTACGATGCCGATTAATGAATTGTCGCAGATAGTTAGAGATGAAGCGGTTCGCGAGAGTATCTTCAGTTTCTCCTATGAGCAGATTGCTTTCGCCTACCGGATAATTGGTAAAAGCAAAAATGATAGCGGAGTTGAGCAAAACGAAGTTTTGGCGGCGACTTTACCCCAGAACGTGATTGATAGCTATTGGCAGCTATTTAAAAGTGCGCGGCTCAAATTGTTGGCAATCGAACCGGTAATTGAAGGCTTGTTTAAAATCGTGCCGGAGACAATCACAACCAGAGATAAGACTGTGATAATCATAAGGTTGTCCCAAAACGAATCAGAGTTATATATCTGGTCAAATAATCAACCACAGTTTTGGAGAACGATTCAAAGCGGCAGTCTCGAGCCGTTGCGACTGCAACAAGAGATACGAACATCATTGGAGCATTTCAATCGTAAAAACTCTGATTCCCCCGAAATTGACTGCCTCTGTTTTTTTGGAGAAGAACCTCCGTTTGAAGTTATTGATAATTTAACGCTCAAATATTTAAAGGATGAACCGCGGTTAGATCTTGCCGGAGTTAATTCAACTGAACGGTCGCAATCCAAATCAGGGATGAATTTTCTTAATTTCGAACAAAACAAGGAGCACAATAATTTTTCAATGTTATTCAATAAGCTGCATTGGTTTATCTTAGTGATGTTGATCATTGTTAATCTTTGGTTGGGATTACAGACCTGGTTGGGTTGGAATGAGCTTATAAGCATCAAGAAGCAGTATCAAAAGAGTGAAAAAGAGTATCAACTTTCCCAAGAAAAACTGACTTCTTTGTTGAGTAAAAGTAACAGACCGTCACCGGATAATTTTGATTATCCGAACCTTTTAGAGGCAGTTCGCACTGCTGTTCCCGAAACGATGAGGTTAGAGACTCTAACCGTGGATATGATAACCAAAAAAATCGAACTGGACGGATTCTGCCTGGAGTTGATGGCGCTGGACCACTTTGTCTATCAGCTGTCACGTAACAGTTTTATTAAAGCAATCACGTTGGTCCAGTCAAATCAGGCAATTCGTTCCGGGATAACCGTTTATATTTTTAAAATTCAAATTGATCTGGAGGTTCACAATGATTCCTGATAGCAAAAGTAACAATGCGGCCTTTGCCAAAATTATCTGGGGGTTAATAATTTTAGCGGTCGGACTTATTATTCTGTCGGTCCGTTATAACATGAAATTTAATCAGGACCGCAAACTATATTATCAAAATTATGAAAAATTAAAGAAAGAGCTTATTTTAATTAACAATCAGATTGCGAATACCGGTACCAAAAAAAACAATGCCATCTCCTTTCAAAATTCAATCGAACTCTATAATTATTTTGCTAATTGTGCCCGCAGTTCGCAGGTTAACATTCTGAAGTTTGCACTGGTCAATCAGGCTGATAGCGCTTCAAAAAAAAGGTTACCGTTAGAGATGGAATTACTGGGGGATTATCCTGATTTTATAAGTTTTTTCAAAGTACTAAATCCCGGAAACTATGATTATGCAATTGAAAGAGTTGTCTTTGCTCAGGCGTCAAATGACTTGGAATATACGACGAAAGTGTATTTAAAAGTGAATGTACCGGTAATGAAGGGGGGCAATCGACTTTGAATTTCAAAAAGATCTATTTTTTGATAATTGTTTTAGTGGTTGCCTTATCTGTGTTAACCTGGTCAATTATCAAACGGAATCAACCCGGACAAATCACTAGTACGATCGAAACAAAGATAGATTACTCATTACCACCTCCCCAAACTGACCGGATCGAAATTCAAACTACGATTGGTGAAGCCGGTCAATCAGATGATTTAATACAACTTTCAAAACGATCTTCCGGACGGATTGATCCTTTTAAAAAATTAGCAGTTGAATTAAGTTTGACGCTTCAATCAGTAACTAGCCAAAATGAATCAAAACCAATTTTCCCCAAGATTCCTGCAGTTCCGTTGCTTGGTAGAAATGAGCAACAGCAGTTTGGAGTGATTAAGGGTATATTCTATGGAGATCAGCCGGCGGTTTTAATTGAGACCAGAGATGGCGCTTATCGTAAATTTAGGATTGGTGACGTTTTAACAGTTGGGACAATTGTGAATATTGACTTGGAATCAGTATCAATCAGAGATGATGATGGACGGATAACAAAACTTAAGCTGGGAGAAGAATTATGAAAAAGAAGCTTTGGATTGTAATACTACTTGGCTTAATGTTACTAAATACAGGAATGTTAAATGATCAGCGCGCGGTAATTCAAGCTGCTGATGGAAGCAGATTAATCTCGATCAACTTTTATAAAGCGGATCTGGTTGCAGTGTTACAACAGTTAGCGTTGGAATCGGGGTATAACGTGATTATTACACCGGAAGTCCGTGGTGAGATTACCGTCTGTTTTCAAAACTGTACCTTTGAAGAAGCGTTACAATCGATTATCAAGGCACATGGGCTGGTCTCCTACCAGGAAGGGCGAAACATCTTTATCGGGTGTCCCGGTCAATTGCCGAATGATCAGAAGATTACCGGACATTTTAAATTAGACTATGCTGATCCGAAACAGGTTGTGGAATTGATGCGGCGCGTGTTTAAAGATGCCGAAGTGTTAGCTGATGAACGAATCCGTACCGTAATCATCTATAGCACCCGAAAAGATCTGGAGCAAGCCGCGGCCTTGATTGAAACCCTTGACCGAAAGATGCAGCAACTCAACATTGAGGTCAAAGTGATTGAAGTATCAGTCTCTGCTTTGCGCCGGTTAGGAATTGAGTGGCAGATTGATAACCACAGTATGAGTTGGGGATTAACCTCTTCGGGCGCCGAATTGATCTTACAAATGATCTCCCGCGGTCATAGCTGGAGTGCGATCTTTAAATCATTGATCACTAACGGAGAGGCGCGTTTGGTCACTGCTCCGTCGGTATCAACGGTTGAAGGAAAAGAAGCTTCGATTTTAATTGGTGATAAGATTCCGGTTGAAAATCGTGATAAAGACGGGAATATCACGGTTGAGTATATTGATGTCGGAGTCAAGCTGGTATTGACTCCATGGATGCAGCAGGACAACGAAATCAGTATTGACTTGAAAACCGAAGTGAATTCAGTCGGCGAAAAAAATGGCAATTATTTTAGAATTGGGGCGCGGGAACTCCGTTCCAAAATTCAGACTAAAATTGGGGAGACCATCTTTTTGGGAGGCTTAATCACTCAGGAAGACCGGAAGAATCTAATGAAGGTTCCGGTTGTCGGTGAACTTCCTTTGTTTGGTAATTTATTCCGTTACAGTCAAAAAACGCAGGAGGAAACGGAGTTGATAATCACGATCACTCCACGGTGGAATAATTCAATTAATATTACAACGGAAACAGTTACAACAAACTAACTAATAAATTTGAGGATGAATAATTATGAAACGCAGATTGGGTGAAATCCTTGTCGATAGCGGCTTACTGTCGGTTGACGAACTCCAAAGGGTACTCGAAATTCAACAAAAACGCAAAATGCCGTTGGGTAAATTGGTCGTTGAGCTTAATTTACTTACTGAACACCAGATCTCAGAAGCGCTTAGTGAACAGACCGGTTTTCCTTATATCAATCTGTCCAATTATGCGATTAATCCTGATGCTGCAAACTCGATTCCGGGAAAGATTGCCGAACGGTTTGCAATGGTTCCGTTTGATTTTAAAGAGAACCGGTTATTAGTAGCTGCCGCTGACCCGCTTAACCTTGAGGGATTGGACGTCATTCGTCAGATTTCGAAACGGGAGTTGGAGATCTATTTTGCGACTGAAGATGATATTCAATTTATTGTCAATCGTTTTTATGGACAGAAACGGTTGGATGATAATGCCAAATTACTGAAGAACAATTCCGAGAATGAACCGGAAGCGGATGAGACGATCCTAATCAGTGAAGATGTTCCTGTTGTTAAATTTATCAATGAACTTTTCAGTAATGCGTTTCGGGATCGGGCCAGTGATATTCATATTGAGCCTACCGAGACCGAATTACGGATCCGGTTTCGGATCGATGGCTCGTTATATGAAGTAATGAGTAATGTTCCATTAACCTTTCATTCTCCAATTATTTCCCGGATTAAGGTGATGGCCAATTTGGATATTGCCGAAAAACGGATTCCGCAGGATGGCCGGGTGCCGATTGAGGTTGACGGTAAAAAGGCTGATTTACGGGTATCAATAATTCCAAGTAATTTCGGGGAGAAAGCCGTGCTGCGGTTGTTATACAAACAGCAGCAATTCGTCAATTTAGAAAATTTGGGAATGTTGGACGAAGATTTGAATGCAATCTATGAGATTTTAAAGAATCCCTATGGGTTGATCTATGTTTCAGGACCGACCGGCAGTGGCAAGACAACAACTTTATACTCCTGTCTCAACCGGCTGAATACAGTTCATAAGAATTTATTGACTTTGGAAGATCCGATCGAGTATATCATCTCGGGTGTTACCCAGGTAAATGTCAATCCCAAAGTCGGCTTGACTTTTGCTAACGGATTACGTTCATTCTTAAGGCAGGATCCGGACATCATCATGGTTGGTGAAACCCGTGACGAAGAGACAGCACATATCACCGTCCAAGCGTCGCTGACAGGGCACCTGGTTTTAAGTACGATTCATACCAATGATGCAATTGGGGTTATCAATCGTTTGTTAAATATGAATATCGAACCATATCTGATTGGTTCGGCCCTGATTGGTGTGATTGCGCAACGTTTGGTTCGGAAAATCTGTCCCAAATGTAAAGAGATTCAAATTTTGAGTGAAGCGTTTCTGATCAATAACAAACTGCCGACGGATATTCAATATTATCGGGGACATGGTTGTGAGTTTTGCCAAAACACCGGGTTTAAAGGGCGGACGGGGATTTATGAGATTATGAAGATCAATGATCAATTACGCGAATTGATCTCGATCCGTGCCAGTCAACAAGAATTAACGGAAGCAGCGCTCAATAATGGAATGCGTTTTTTATATGCCAGCGGTCTGGAGTTGGTCAGGCGTGGTGTTACCACAATTGATGAAGTTTTAAGAGTGACTGCTTTCAGATAAATTTAGTTTCACAGTAAAGGGTGAAACGGATGCCAAAGTTTAAATATAAAGCCCGGGATCAAGCGGGAACGCTTGTTGTTGGTTATGCCGAAGCTGATAATCTGGCGCTGTTGAAGAACGGTTTGAAAGAACGCGGGTTGTGGGTTACCGAAGCGAAAGCGCAGAAAGAGTTTTGGAGTAGTCAATTAAGTCCGGTCAATCAAACAATCAAACAAATTGAGTTGATCATGTTCTCCAAACAGATGGCAGTGATGTTAGGTGCCGGTGTTTCACTGGTTAATTCATTGTTGCATTTGGAAGAACGTGCATCTTCAAGATTAAAACCGGTAATTCAAAATATTGTTGAAGGGATTAAATCAGGTAAAACTTATGCGGAGACTTTAGCCGATTATCCCAGGATCTTTTCACCGTTTTATGTTGGGATGATTGAACTTGGCGAAGCCGGAGGCTTACTGGCCGAGATGCATCGCAAAGTAGCATCACATCTGCAACAGAACCAGGATTTAAAGAAAAAATTATTATTTGCCTCAATCTATCCGGGGATTGTAATTGCAACAACAATTATTGGAATTGCTATAATTCTGGTTCAGGCATTTCCCAAAATTGCCGATATATATAGAAAAAATAAAGTGGAATTACCATTGATTACTCAAGTGATGATGAAGTTATCCAATCTGCTGATCAAGTTTTGGTATGTTCCACTTGCCATGATTGTTCTGCTTTTGATCTTAACGGTGGGACTGCAGATCCAGCGGCGTCAACCACTGAAAGGCTGGTTAGACAGCCTGGTTTTAAAAATACCTTTCTATGGCGAGTTTTATCAAAAAATTACCTTTGCAAAGTTTACCCATAATACTGCGTTGCTTCTAAACAGCGGCGTCCCGTTACTCAAAGCGTTAGCAATTGTGAAAACGTTATTGGATAATACTATTGTCCAAAATTATGTTAATCAATTGATGGCTTCAGTTAGGGAAGGTTTTGGAATGACCGTCTATCTGAAACAAAATAAATTCTTCCCTTCTTTGCTGGTATCATTGATCAGTACCGGTGAAGAATCCGGCGAGTTAGTTAGGATGATGAATGAGGCCAGTGCCTTTTATGAGGTTGAAGTTGAAGAAGGAGTTAAAAAATTTATTGCGGTAATTGAGCCGGTTTTATTAATAATCGCTGCGGGATCGGTCTTCATCGTCCTCTTAGCGTTTTATTTGCCACTATTCAAGATGTTTCAGGTGATGAACCGTTAACCGGTTTTATTACGGAGTGTAGAGCATGAATGAAGATGGGATCAGTCTTTTAGAAGTAATAATTACAACAGTGATCATCGGTTTGTTAACGTCTGTTGCTGCATTATCAATCAACCATTATTTGATGCTTGGAAAAACTAAAGTGGTAAATGCGGATTTGATTACACTTTCAACAGCTGTCAGACTATATCTTAAGGATAATAGGGGAATACCGGTCTCATTTAATCCTGCAACTGATTTGGTCCCCAAATATTTGCCCGAGTTACCTGTTGATCCGTTCAGCAGTAATGAAAATACCGGTTATACCATTGAGGTTCGGGAGGATCCGGCTGATGGGATCCCCAAAGTCTATATTGGAAGTTGTGGACCGGATGGGGTTGTTGATTATGGTGAAAGCGGCTCCAAGGATGATATCTATAAATATGTGAAATGAAGGTTTTAGCAATGAGCAGGTCAGTTTTATTTTCAATAAAAGTATTTTTTGCCTTCAAAAACTGGTATTTGGATTCGAAAGGATTTACTTTTATTGAGCTGATCTTTGTAGTTTTGTTGTTATCAACCTTAGCTGTAACGATAACTTTAAATTTTTCAGGATTACAGGATGATACCGTCAAAGATATTGTTCAAATTGATTTAAAAGTGATCCGTTCCGCGGCCCGGACTTATTATTTGGAAAAAGGCCAGTTTCCGAATACGCTTGAGGATTTAAATGCTTATTTTGATGAACTCCCGAATGATAAATATGTGGTCTCCGGGAAGCAGCCTTATCAGTTACGGTCTTCAGGTAAGAGTTGTACGGTATGGAGTGTCGGTAAGGATGGAAATGATGATAATGCCGATCCTATAAAGGATATTGTCATAACTTTTGGTCCATAAAGCTTAGAGAAAGGAGGTGCTAAAGGAATGATTAAATTCTTAAAACGGATTTTGAAAGATCAGAAGGGATTCACTTTAATTGAATTGGTCTTTGCTGTTATTATCTTGGCAGTTCTGGCCGGAGTAGCATTAATTAATCTGGGAAGTACTGAAGATGATGCGAAAAACGCCAGAGTCGAAGCTGATTTAAGGACGATATCAACAGCAATTAAGGTTTATAAAGCAAAAGAGGGTCATTATCCGGCAAAATTAGAAGATCTTACTTCTGCCGGTACCAATTATCAACCAATGTTAGATGAAATCCCATCTGATCCATGGGGAAGCGATTACATTTATGAAATTGATGAAGAAACCGGAAAGATAACTTTAAAGAGTGCTAATGGTGAAACAAGAACCATGAAGTAGATCAAACAATACGCATCAAGATTTTAATGAAGACGCAACTATTTGCGTCTTCATTCATAGAATCGTGAAATTTTTAAACCATTAATTAGAAAAATTAGTCTTGATTAAAGGAGTGTCAATCAGAGTTGACCAACCAAAAAGGGTCATCGACCTTAGAAGTGATTCTGTCATTGATATTATTTGTATTAGTTGCATCGGCATTAGCGATTGCCATTCCGATGACTTATAATTGGTTAACTGATAACGATGACCGATTGAATATGGCGCGTCTTTTAGAAAAGCATTTGGAGCAATTACGGAGTATTCCCTATGAGCAATTAAGGATTAAAGATAGTGGAATTATCAGTGAAGGAAACTACAATTACCGGATTATTACCAAGTTAGTCAAAAATGGGGTTAATGAGCGTGGTGATTCAACCTGGTCAGATATTGAACCGGCAGGTGGTAATGGATTAACCGCCAGTTATTACAATAATTCTACCCTGACGGGTAAGGCCATTCGAAGGATTGATCCGGTTATCAACTTTGATTGGGGTTTAAATTCACCGCACCCGGATCTCGGTCCCGATTATTTTAGTGTGCGGTGGGATGGGTTTATTGAAGCGCGTTTTGATGAAACCTATACTTTTTATACAGTCTCTGATGAAGGGATCCGGTTATGGGTTAACGGACAACTGTTGATCAATAATTGGACCGGCCATCCGGCAACTGAAAACTCCGGAACAATCGCCTTAAAGGCGGGAGAATGTTATCCGATTCGGATCGAATATTTTGATAATACCGGACCGGCAGTTGTTAAGCTTAGCTGGTCAAGCCCCTCGACTCCCAAGCAAATAGTGCCTAAAGAACAATTATACAGCGAATTGGCTAAAAAAAGCGTAGTTCAGGTGATTGATCTATTATCAGAACGAAATTACTCGGGGTTTTTACTCTCATTCCCGAATTTTAGTTATTGGGCAGAAGAACCGGTTTTGGATGGCGGCTTAGCCGGACTTTATTTCAATGAACTTAATTTCACCGGAACGGTTGCCAGTCGCCTTGATCCGGTGGTCGACTTTGAGTGGGATACCAATTCGCCGATTGCCGGTATCGAGCCGAATACCTACAGTGTTCGTTGGACCGGATTTGTAATTCCCAAAAATACCGGGTATTATACATTTTATACGATCAGCGATGATGCAGTCAGGCTTTGGGTTAATCATCAGTTATTAATTGATGATTGGACCAATCACAATCGTTATGAAGATTCAAGTTCATCAATTTATCTGGTAGCCAATCAAAGGTATTCGGTTACTATGGATTATCAGCAGGCTTATGGAACAGCTGTTGCCAAATTATTATGGAGTGGTTCGGCAACCGCGAAACAGATTATCTCCGGTATTAATTTATTACCGACATATAGTCCGTTTGAAGACACCTATACAAGTAAGAAAGAGCCAAGCAGTAACTATGGTAATGATTCCAATTTAGAGGTGTATGCTCATAGTAATCACCAATGCAACAGTTATCTAAAGTTTTATGTTACGGGAATTGAAGGAAAGAAAATCCAAGCTGTAAAGTTAAGATTATACGCAATCAATAACGGCAAATCTCACTTTGAAATTCGCAAAACCACTTCGCCCTGGAATGAATCGACCGTCAGTTGGAATACGAATCCGGCTGTAAGCAGCACCGTTTATGGAACTTATACCAAAGATATTGATCGAAATCTATTTATTGAGGTTGATTTAGATCCGGCCCTGTTGGACCAGGGGGACGGTATTTATGAATTGGCATTGCTTCCGATCGCCGGCAACAACAATGTTGCATTTTACTCCCGGGAACATCCGAATCAGGATTTGGGACCGCGTTTAATCATCGATTTTACTGAAGACGAACTGCCTAATGTTAATTTAAACATTTTATACCGTTGTGTTAATACTAACTCAACAACCAATACAATTGCCCCTTGGTTTCAGATTTATAATAATGGCAGTGAACCAATTGATTTAACCAAATTAAAGCTTCGTTACTGGTATACGGCAGATAATTCGCTGTCACAAAATTTCACCTGTGACTGGTCAGGAATGGAAGAAGGTTATTCGATGCTCCATATAACCAATCGGATAACCAGCCGGTTTGTCCAATTGAGCAGTCCGGTCAATGGGGCCGATCGTTATGTTGAAATTGGTTTTGCTAGTGGCACTAACAACTTGGCCCCAGGTAAGAAAGTCGAACTTCAAAATCGGATTTATAACAGTTCCTGGGTAAATTATGACCAAACCAATGACTATTCATTTGATCCAGGTTTATCAAACTATGGTGTCAATAATCGCATTACCGTATATTACAATGATGTTTTGATATTTGGGATTGAGCTAGAATAAACGAACAAGAGGTTGTTAGCTGAATTAACAGATAATTAGCTGGTTGTTTGGATTAAGTTAAGACTTGCCGTTTATTAGTCAAATAGATGTTTGGAGTTGATTGACCGTTACTTAATACAGTAACGGTTTTATTTTGATCCTTTTTCTTCATGTAGCTGGACGTTAGGGATTACTGATACAAAGATACTAAATAATTTCGAAAATTTTTTTGTAATTTAGCATAAATCTTTTGAAACTGGAACAAAATATGATAGAAGCTTTTATGGCAATTAAAATTGTTTCTGGGAGGTATAAAATGTCTGGTAAAGCTCTTGCAACTGCAAAAGTTTCAACACAATCATTACAAAAATCAAAACCACGGTATACTGAAGAAGAAAATCAAAAATTATTTGAATCCTGGTGGAATCCGCAACAAAGAAGAGAATTAGTTAATCATTTAGGTCGTAACATGAGTGCTTTACGTAGTCAATTTTGCCGGTTACTTAAAGAAAAAGGGTTAAGTAATCAAGAATATTATAATATGATGCAATCAAAATATACCGGTGATTCCGGAGTTGCTCCCCGTAAACGCAGTCGAGAAATAAAAGATGTTGATCGTTTGATCTTAGAAGTGTTTGCCAAGCATCAGGCATTAGGGAACTCACGGACGGCAGCATGTGACGAATTACAGCAGAAACTGGGCAAATCATTTTCGACTGCCGCATTAAAACTAAGGTTCTATCGTTTGATCAAACGCTTTAATTACAAAGATGAGGATTTAGTTGCCCTTGGTAAAGAAGTGTTGGGTGAAAAACCGGCAATTAATGAAGCAGAAGCAGTTCCGGTGGTTGAACGTATCAAACCAAAGACTGTATCTCCGGAACCAAGTCCTATTTCCATAGATAAAGTCAGACCGGCTCAAAATCAAGCTTCAACAAGTAATGCCGATAATATCTTCTTCCAACAGTTGTCGTCGTTACCGGAGATAATTAAAAATTTTGAAGAACGGTTAAATAAAATAGAAGCTCAACAACGTCATCAACTTGATCTAAGGGGATTTGTCGAACATTTGCTGGCAGTAGAAAGAGATTTGAAACGCGAAGATAAACTGATGGAAGAGATTCAAAAGTTAATGGATGAAAATGATAAACTCCAAAGTTTAATTGGCAGGGAACAAGATCGACTTAAGAAGCGGGAACAGGAACTGGCAGAAGTCTATAAAATGTTAGACACAATGTTATCGGATTATATGCGGCTTGAAAGCGTGTCCAAGCTGGCTTCGTTGGGTGATTTTATGCATCGGCTGGAGATTACTGTCGATCAGTTCGGTAACGTTTTGAAGAGCAGAAGAATTAATGCGGATATTTAATTGCGGGATTCACAATTAAAAAGATAATAAAGATAATAATGATGATAAATAAAGTATTTCAGTAAAAAACCAGCTATTGACTGAATAATAAAGAAATGATAAAATATTTTTGTTATGTTACGGGCAGTAGCGCAGCTTGGTAGCGCACCACCTTGGGGTGGTGGGGGTCGTGGGTTCAAATCCCGCCTGCCCGACCAGATTGAAACAAATATTTGGTTTGTGCCTTAATCAGCACAAACTTTTTTATTTGGAATTTTTTATGCTGAACTTTAGATTTTTGAAATAAAGGATTATCTTTTGTAGAGTTGAATTTATAAATATTATTATTTGATAATTAGTTCTATTTTTTCCGGGGAGTAATGGAGATGAAGATAACCAAACATTCGATGCTTGTTTTTGTTATATTGATTACCATTTTATTGGCTCAATCAAATCAAGCAGTTCATTCTTCTGTTAGTATTGATAATGAATTTGAAACAATCCTTATTCCTTTTAACCCGCTCAATACGCAATGTTTTTTCATTGATAACAATTTATACGCTGTTTCATTGATTAACGGTCGTATAATAATCTATCTTTATTATGAATCTGCGTGGTATGAACTGCAACGATTGGGTTCCAATGAAGCAGCTTTTACTACCTTTCAGGTGAAAGATCTTAACAGGGATCAAATTCCGGAAATTATTGCCGGTACTGAGGGGCCTGGTTTCATCTTCATTTATAAACTGGATGACAGTTCGCAATGGATTGAAGTTAATTCGAGTAAATACGTCTGGGCACCGATTGCCAGCCTGATTATTGGGAAATTCAGCAGTAATTCCGGCGCAGGTACTGATTTGATTGTTCAAACTCAGGAAGGAATACTGTATTTTCTGAAGATCTCCGCTGATTCGCTGGACCTCATCTCCAAGAGTCCGGCCCCTTTCAAATTGATTGAAAATACTCAGACTATTGATTTTGACAACGATGGGCTTGAAGAAATCGTGGTTACTTATCGGACCAGTGGCGTTGCTGTGCTCAAACTGATAAATAACACTGTGGTTTCGGTGTGGGAAAACTATCCTTGGGGCAAGGTCCTAGCGATGACATATTCTGATTGGAATAATGATCGTCGTAATGAATTGATCTTAACTACCAGTCAGAAGGTTGTTTATCTGTTAACTGCCAATGATAAAGGGTTTGACTTCAAATTGGATAATTTTCAGTTTGATTATGTTGCTGAAAATTTGCTCATTAATAATAACGCTAAAAAAATGTTGACTACCGACTCGACTGGTAAATTGCGCACTTATAAATATGATCAGAAAAATAAAAAATGGCAGGAAGAAACGACCCTCCAAACCGGAAGAATTATTAAAGTGATGAGTATTTCAGATAATGAAAATGACTTATATCTGTGGAGCGCCAACCGACAGTTGATCAAATATCAATTTGAAAAATAAATTTTCAAGGATTTCATTGTAATAAATTACAATTACACCCCATAAATTTTTAATGACCAAGGGCTGAGGTGAAACTATAGTCTTTGTACATTTAGGATGATATGGGGTGAAAAAATGCTTCAAAAACAAAATGATTCGAGGCTTCCTTTGAAAGAAATCTTCAGTGGCAGTATTCTGGTGATTTTAGTTATTATTTTCTTTGCACTGCTTTTAGGAATCATTACTGAATTGGGTTGGACAGGAATAACGAAATGGGCAGGGAGTTTGTATTTAATAACATTGTATCTGGCAATTGTTATAGGTTCGATTTTAGCAGGTATTAAAAGTAAGCGAATGGGATGGATTACCGGGTTAGGAGTCGGGCTCTTCAGTTCAATCCTGACTGTTGTTTTTGCAGGAATAATGGGCGAGACCATCAATTGGGGTGTATTTGTGCTGAAGACCCTGATCAATGGTTTTATTGGAGCATTTGGTGGAATAATTGGGGTTAATTTTTCAAGAGATTGACTGATTTTTCTTTCAAAAATAGATTTGACAAACTTATATTCTTTAGGTATAATTTAATGGTGTCACAGGGGAGTAGCTCAATTGGTAGAGCATCGGTCTCCAAAACCGGCGGCTGCGGGTTCGATTCCTGTCTCCCCTGCCATCTTTTAGAATTAGTGGTTATTAAGCCGCTTTTTTTATTTTCATCGTCTTTTGTCATCTGATTTCAAAACTTTTCAAACTATATTTTACTGATTAAGATAAACTGAACCATAATAGTGTTTATTATTTTGTAAACTATTTGGTTGAGTTTGTTTTAATCCTATTTTAATTTAAAGCGAGGCGTATTGTTATGTCGAAAAAAGTTCCAGTCGGAATTTCCAACCGTCATCTTCATTTATCACAAGCTGATCTTGAACAACTGTTTGGACCGGGTTATCAATTGAAAATGATGAAACCGTTATCACAACCAGGGCAGTTTGCTGCGGAAGAATGTGTCAATTTAATTGGTCCTAAAGGGAGGATCAATAAAGTTCGGGTTTTAGGTCCGGTACGTCCACAAACACAAGTGGAAGTTTCCAGAACAGACAGTTTTGTATTAGGGATCGATCCGCCGGTGAGAGATTCCGGTGCGATTGAAAATTCAGCGGCGCTTACTCTTGAAGGTCCGGCCGGTAATGTTGAATTAAAGCAAGGAGTTATTATTGCACAACGCCATCTGCATTTACATACCGATGAGGCTGCTGAGCTTGGTTTGAAAGATAAAGAGATCATTTCAGTTAAATTTGATGGGGTACGAAGTGTGATCTTTAATAATGTTTTAGTGCGGGTTCATCCAAACTTTGCGATGGATTTACATCTGGATACTGATGAGGCGAATGCTGCGGGATTAAAAAATGGTGATCTTGGAGAAATTATAAAAAATTGATCAATCAAAAATGTATTATTGTCTGATATATTTTTCTATGGTATATTATTCATAAATCATTTTAACAGTAATGTTGAATAAAAGGAGGCAATCAGTAGTATGGCAGAGATTAATTTTGGGGGAGTAGTGGAGACTGTTGTCACCCGTGAAGAATTCCCTCTGGCAAAAGCTCGGGAAGTACTTAAAGATGAAGTTATTGCAGTTATCGGTTATGGTGTTCAGGGACCGGCCCAAGCATTAAATATGAAAGATAATGGATTTAATGTTATAATTGGTCAATCAAAGCAATTTGCTAAAGATTGGGAACGGGCAATCAATGACGGTTTTGTTCCTGGTAAGGATCTTTTTGATATTGAAGAAGCTACTGCCAAAGGAACAATTATTATGATGCTGGTTTCTGATGCGGCTCAAAGACAGATTTGGCCTCAAGTGAAACAGAATTTAAAACCTGGAGATGCTTTATATTTCTCACATGGTTTCTCAATTGTTTATAAAGATCAGACTGATGTTATTCCACCGGCGGATGTTGATGTTATTTTGGTAGCTCCTAAGGGTTCCGGAACTTCAGTTCGACGTAACTTCTTATCAGGAGCAGGGATCAACTCCAGTTATGCTGTTTACCAAGATTATACCAAACGGGCAAATGAACGTTGTCTTGCCGTTGGTATAGCGATCGGATCTGGTTACTTATTCCCAACCACATTTGAACACGAAGTATACAGTGATTTAACCGGTGAACGCGGAGTGCTGATGGGTGCTTTAGCTGGAATTATGCATGCTCAATATGAGGTTTTACGTGAAAACGGTCATTCACCCAGTGAAGCATTTAATGAAACTGTAGAAGAATTAACTCAAAGTCTAATCAGATTAGTTGATGAAAAGGGAATGGATTGGATGTATTCCAACTGTTCAGCAACTGCTCAACGTGGAGCTCTTGATTGGTCACCGAAGTTTAAAGAAGCTACTTTACCGGTGTTTAAAGAATTGTATCAAAAGGTTAAAGATGGCTCCGAAACACGTCGTGTTATTAGTGCTTGCAGTCAACCTGATTACCAGGAGAAACTCAATCAAGAACTGGCATTATTACGCAATTCGGAGATTTGGCAAGCTGGTGCGGCTGTGCGCAGCTTACGCCCACATGAAGCCGAGAGAAAAATTACTGCTGATACTAAAGGTGTACAAGGCAGAGGCGAAGCATAATTACCAATTTAATTTAGCTTCAAGGTCCTTGTTGTTTTATTAGATAGAATCAAAGAAGGATAAATCCGTATTATGGAGATATCCTTCTTTTTTAATTTTATTTATTAATTGTAAAAATTTAAGCGATTAGTCCTGTATAGTTTTTAATGGTCGTGGTCATGGTCGTGGTCATGGTCGTGGTCATGGTCGTGGTCATGGTCGTGGTCATGGTCGTGGTCATGGTCGTGGTCATGCTCGTGGTCATGGTCATGGTCATGGTCATGGTCGTGGTCATGGTCGTGGTCATGGTCATGGTCGTGATCGTGATCGTTGTCATGATCGTGAGTATGATTTTTGTCAATATAAAATTTAGTTGCTTTATATTGGAAAGAACCATCTAATCTTGGGAAGATAAAGGCAGTTAAATTGTTATTTAATAAAATCGGAATATTGGGTTTGATTCGTTCATCAACATATTGTTCGACTAAATCGAACTCTTTATTATGGATGTCAAAAGAATAAATTCGGATTGTATCCAGATACTTCATTACTAACAATATTTTTTCGGTTCGATGATCAATAACGCATGGACCGGTTAGGGAAAATATGGTACTTGGTCGAATTTTACTTGGCATTGGATAAGTTTTTTGCTTTAAACTGTTAGTGTTCAAGTAAGTGATAGCATTATCATGATCATTACCGATAATATAAAGCGCGTTTTCACAGGAATCCCACACCAGGTCGCCAACGGTAAGCGGCTCTTTATTAATCTTTTTTAACAATCCTTTTTGGGTATGAAATAAATATAAATTGCTTAACCCATTGTCATTTAAGAAATCAACATAAATAAGATGCTTGCTGTCTTCTCCCCAGATTGCGAAATTAGGTTTATATAAGATACTTCTCTGGGGTTGTTTAGTTGTTATGGAATCGATTAAATTATTTTTTGATTTCGGATTATAAATTTCAATAACTTCTTTGGTTTTGATATTCATTACCTTTAAAATATTATCTTCGGTAAAAGCAATCATTTTACCGTTGGGGGAGATGCTTGGATGGTACAGATTATAACCTTGATATAAAACTTTGGGTTTTTGTCCAAGCTGCGTTAAATTAAGTTTGAATTTTACCTGTTCATTATATAAAACTATCCGATCTTCGTATGATGGATCAACGGTACTGGCGGTAACAATTCCTGCTTGATCATGCCAATCTCCGGATTTAAAGGTGCCGTCAGGCCAAAGAGGGGGAGAAAAAAGATATTGGGCCATTAAAATTAGTAAATAGATGCTAAGCCAAATGCCAATAATCGTTTTTCCGGCTGTAAAATGTTGTAACGGAATCCGGTTTTTCAGTTGCCAGAGTGTTGCAACCAGTGGAGTGATTAATGCCAGTAGTGCCAAGAAAATTGGAAAAACTTTTATCACAAAATTCATCTGATAGGGTGGAATGTCGTACCAAAAATAGTTTGCCATTAATAAATCAAACAGTTTGACCCAGAATTGATAGCATAAATAGGTCATCGAACCTGTTAAGATAATAATCGCAAAAAAGCGTTCCAAACCCTTAACTAACAATCCCGAAAATAAACTAATCGCATGAATGGTAAGGAATGTTAGCAATATCCATTCTTCGCCCATTCCATTAGGAAGTGGTAATTCAGATAAGTTTAACTGAATTTGATTTCTGATTAAAAAGGACCAGATTAAGAAAATACCAATACTGGTGAGGTATTTGACCAAGATTATTAAGTAAAGTGAGATTGGTCTGGTAATAATAAAGTCTAAAGTTTTTTTATCGGCGTCCTGACTGAAACACTGTAAGCCATAGGTCATTGCCAATAAGATTCCGATTGAGATATAAGCCCAAGTACCGTTAGTACCGGCAATGATCTTTGAACCAGGGGAGAGTAAATTTACGATCAAAAGAATTACGAAAGCAGGTAATGGCAGTAGAAATGGAATCAGATTCCGTTTTAATTCATTATAAAATAGTACCAAGCCTGAATGAATAAAGCTTGAAACTATAGTGTTCTTTGATTGTGATGGTTGCATCAGATGGACACCTCCTTGAAGGCATGTGATGAATCAAAGCGTTGTTGTAATATGGGACTCATCTTTGTTCGCCTCCGGAACAGAAGAAAAGGAATGCTTCTTTTAAGGCGACAGGCTGGACCGAAATTGTTGTGTTTTCGCCAGCAGCTGCAATCTCTTCGGTAAATTGGGAAGGTATCAAATAAGTCTTACCGGTTGAATCTTCTTCTAACAAAACAGATCGGAGATTCAAATTTTCAGGAATTGATCCTGGCAATTTGATCTTTGCGACTTGAGCGCAGATCGAATCAATTGTGCCATATGCCTGGATTTTTCCATCATATTCGATTGCTACAAGTTTAGCGATGGCTTCAACATCTGCTAAATTATGAGTAGAGAAGAAGACCGTTCTTTCACTGAGATCAACATCTTTCAAAAGTATTTGGAGGAATTCATGTTGTGCCAATGGATCTAATCCACTCATCGGTTCATCTAAGATTAATAATTCGGGTTTTGGTCCTAAAGCCAGGATTAGAGCCAATTTGGTTGTTTGCCCTTTGGACAGAGTTCCAATTTTAGTCTTTGGGTTAAGACCAAAACGTTTGATGTATTTGTTTACTAATTCGTCATCCCATGTATTGTATAATCCTTTGCAAAAGCTGATGATGTCATTGATTGACATCCAGCCATAGAGCCCCTGTTCTTCAGAGACATAACCGATTCTCTGACGCAGACTGGAGCCAAAACGGTATGGTTCTTCTCCTAACACTTTTATTTCGCCACCGGAAGATGGTATTAAACCTAATAATGTCCGGATCAACGTAGTTTTACCGGCGCCATTCGTCCCAAGCAAGGCAAATATTGTGCCTTTTGGAACTTCTAAATTAATTCCTTTCAAAACCCGTTTTGTACCATAATTTTTTACTAATTGATTGCAATAAATGACCGAGCTCATTTGCTTCAACCCCTTTATTAATAAAGAAAGTTTTATTTATTATTTCGGCATCTTTTAATAAAATCCTACACATTTTTTATTGCTTCCATGAACAAAGCGCTCGGGAAAGTTTATGTTAATAATTAAGGTTTGTATTGTTATATATAAGTAAATATTTTAAAAATAATATTGCAAAAATCAAATTATAATGTTAACCTTAATTATATTATAACAACAACCTTACATGAAAGGAGTAAGAATTATGGATAAAGGACAAATTGTATTACAGGAATCATTAGAAAATACTTTTGGATGTAATGTTTTTAATGATGCGGTTATGCGAACCCGACTGCCTAAAAATATTTATAAGGCATTAAAGCGGACAATAGATCAGGGTTTACCACTCGATCCGTCTGTGGCTGATGTAGTTGCAAACGCGATGAAAGACTGGGCAATTGAGAAAGGTGCTACTCATTTTACGCATTGGTTTCAGCCAATGACCGGGATTACTGCAGAAAAACACGATTCATTTATTTCGCCGACCCCAGAGGGACGGATTATTATGGAGTTTTCAGGAAAAGAACTGATTAAAGGGGAACCTGATGCTTCTTCGTTCCCGTCCGGAGGATTGAGAGCTACTTTTGAAGCGCGTGGATATACAGCTTGGGATTGTACCTCTCCGGCCTTTATTAAGGAAAATACTTTATGTATTCCGACAGCCTTTTGTTCTTATACTGGTGAAGCCTTGGATAAAAAGACTCCGCTGTTAAGATCGATGGAGGCTTTGTCAAAACAAGCGGTTCGAGTTTTAAGACTCTTAGGAAATACTACTGTTACTAAAGTTACTACAACGGTTGGACCTGAACAAGAGTACTTCATTATTGATAAAAAACATTATGAACAACGTAAAGATTTGATTTTAACAGGTCGGACTTTATTTGGAGCAAAACCTTCTAAAGGACAAGAATTAGAAGATCACTACTTTGGTAGTTTAAAAGAACGAATTGCTAAATTCATGCAAGAGGTCGATTTAGAGCTTTGGAAGTTAGGCGTTTTAGCAAAAACCAAACATAATGAAGTTGCACCTTCCCAACATGAATTAGCTCCAATTTTCAGCACCACCAATGTAGCAACTGACCACAATCAGTTAACGATGGAGGTCTTGAAGAAAGTTGCCGGACGTCATGGTTTGGTCTGTCTCTTACACGAAAAACCATTTGCCGGTGTTAACGGTTCCGGAAAGCATAATAACTGGTCGATGAGTACTGATGACGGTCAAAACTTACTTGATCCGGGACATACACCACACGAGAATGCTCAATTTTTACTTTTCTTAAGTGCGGTTATCCAAGCTGTTGATGAATATGCTGAATTACTTCGTATGTCAGCGGCTAATCCTGGTAACGATCACCGTTTAGGAGCTAATGAAGCACCGCCGGCAATCATCTCCATTTTCTTAGGCGAACAGTTGACCGATATTTTAGAACAAATTGAAAATGGTGGAGTAAAGAGCTCAAAGGTAGGAGGAGAACTTAAGATCGGCGTATCAACCTTACCGACTCTACCGAAAGATACAACAGATCGTAACCGTACTTCGCCATTTGCATTTACCGGTAATAAATTTGAGTTCCGAATGGTTCCTTCTTCGGCTTCAATTGCCGGTCCCAATACTGTATTAAACACGATTGTTGCTGAAACACTCTCCCGAATTGCCGATCGCTTGGAAAAGGCCAGCGATATCGATAGCGAAGTTCAAAAGATTGTTACTGAAATAATTAAAAATCACAAACGAATTATTTTCAACGGCAACAACTATTCTGAAGAATGGGTGGCTGAAGCGGAAAAACGTGGTTTGCCCAATATCAAATCAATGGTTGAAGCAATTCCGGCATTGATTGCTGAAAAGTCAGTCAAACTTTTTGAAAAGCATAACGTTTTGAACCATGCTGAGCTTCATTCCCGTTATGAGATTCATTTGGAAACCTATAGCAAACAGATTAATATTGAGGCTTTAACTATGGTAGATATGGCTAAACGTCAGATTTTGCCGGCTGCATTGAAATACAGTAAGGCTGTAGCCGATGCAGTAACTGCAGTAAAAGCTGTACCGTCATGTGATGTTTCAGCGCAGGAATCATTATTGAAAGAACTGACGGCAGGGATTAATGCATTCTATGGAAGTCTTAATGAATTAGAGAAGACTTTGGCCAATGTTCCAAGTGATGATGCGTATACAGTTGCCAAATATTATCGTGATGTAGTCTTTGTGGCGATGAATAAATTGCGTGCTGATAGCGATAAACTGGAAGTATTGGTCGATTCAAGCATTTGGCCAATTCCAACTTATGCTGATATTTTGTTCAGTGTATAAAAAATGTTCTTATTTAATGTTTTTATTTGTCGAGGCTGTTGCAAAATTGCAACAGCCTTTAAATATGTGTTTAAGTATTCATACCAAAATATCGAAGAAAACCTTGAAAATAGCGGACCATACTATTATAATTTGGGATGTAAATAGTATGGTAGGTTTATTATAATTATAATTATAATTATAATTGTAAGTTTAATATCTTGCGCTGCTTTTGTGGAGGTTCAGTATGGATGAAAATATGGAAAAAGTATTCAGTGATTTTAAGTTACATAAAAAAGTGGCTATTGAGATAATTGAGAAATATAGGGATAAAGTTGGAGAAGATGTTATCGCAATCTGGGAAAAATATGGCTTTGGAAGTACTTTCAAAGGATACCTGAAGATAATTAATCCGGATGATTTGCAGGAGCTACTGGAAGCAACATATATTATGCCATTTGATGATATTCCGGTTTTTGTAACTGGGATGGGGGATATTATTGTATTTAATAGTACAGGAAGTTTCGGAATATTAGATTATCGCCATCAACGTATTAAGGTATTGTGGAGCAAAAGGAAGATACTCTGGACTTATTTCTTGAATAATTACTTTCAAGATAAATACTGGATGTGGGACCCTTATTTTGAAGCAGTAGAGAAGTATGGAGAACTCGATTATGATGAATGCTTTGGGTATGAACCATTACTAAGTTTAGGTGGAGCGGAGAGTTTAGAGAACTTAAAGAAGATAAAGTATGATGTTTATATAAGGATACTAAGTGAAGCGCAGGGGATTCTATCTTCTTAATAAATCAAATAAAAAGAAACGGTTGAGTACATGCACATCTGCTATCAAATCTAGTGAGTAAGCAGGAACAAAAAAGCATCCGAAATTAAATCTGCAAAGATTTTTGAACAGACATCTTGAAAATGTCTGACATATTATTTATAATTGGTACGTAGTAGTACGGTAGGTTGATTATAAATATAAAAATAAAATCTTTACAGATAAATTTGTAGAACGGTAAAATGGTAGGATGCTCTTATGACAAGATGTTTCGTAAGCTAACACCTCATTTTTCTGTTTGAGGTGTTTTTTTATTAAACAAAAGGAGGAAAACGATGTTTGGGATTAAGGATTTTTGGGTTTACTCGGCATTTGTTTTATGTATTGCCAGTACATTGCTTTGTGTTATTTATGGCTTGTTAAACTGGAATAAAGGACTGGTCGAGGAAGAAGAACAAATATCGGAAGAAGCAAGATGGGAACTTCAGGAAGAAAAGATTATTGAAAAACTTTAAGGAGATAAATTGATGAGTGCTTTAGGTTACACAATTATTGTCTTAATCTATTTGGTGGCAATCGGTTACCTTGGTTATCTTGGTTATCGCAAAACTACCACGGCCCAAGATTATATGGTTGCTGGCAGAAAGATACATCCTTTTATTATGGCTTTATCGTATGGCGCTACATTTATCAGTACTTCGGCAATCGTGGGGTTTGGCGGAGCTGCCGGTGTTTTTGGAATGGGACTTTTGTGGTTAACGTTTTTAAATATATTTGTCGGAATCTTTTATTGCCTTTGTTTTATTCGGGAAACGGACCAGGAAGATGGGGCATAATTTAGATTCGCATACGTTTCCGGAATTGTTAGGTGAGAGGTTTCAATCCCGGTTTATCCAGGGTTTTTCCGGTTTGGTCATCTTTGCCTTTATGCCGTTATATGCTGCGGCTGTTTTGATTGGAGCTGCCCAGTTTTTAGCAGAGACTTTTGGGATCAATTATGAAGTTGCCTTATTCTTCTTCACGGCAATAGTTGCCCTTTATGTTGTAATGGGTGGAATGAAAGGAGTGATGTATACTGATGCATTGCAAGGAAGTTTAATGTTTATCGGTATGGCCTTACTGCTTTATTTTACATATAGTAAGTTAGGCGGGATTACTGCTGCCCATCAAAAGCTTGAATCGTTATCAAATTATGCGATGGCCGCTTTCGGTAAAGGTGGTCATTTGGGTTGGACGGCAATGCCCCGATTTGGTAGTGATATGTGGTGGACTTTGGTGTCAACTATCGTAATGGGAGTTGGGGTTGGTGTCGTTGCTCAGCCACAACTGGTAGTAAGATTTATGACAGTAAAAAGCAACCGTGAGTTAAACCGGGCGGTCTTGATTGGGGGTATATTTATCTTATTGATGACCGGAGTTGCTTTTGTAGTTGGTTCGCTCTCCAATGTTTTCTTCATTGAAAGATATGGAGCAATAGCAATAAAAGCTGCAGGTGGAACTGATAATATTATACCTGGTTTTATTAATAAGTTTATCCCATCATGGTATGGCGCGCTTTTTATGATTACTCTTTTATCAGCAGCAATGTCCACCATCAGCTCGCAATTTCATGTGATGGGAACATCGATTGGTCGGGATATTTATGAAAAGGCATTGGGTAAAAGTGGCGAACATTCAATGCTAGTAAACCGGATTGGTACCTTGTTTGTTATTATTGTAAGTGCTTTAATAGCTTATATTTTGCCGAAGGTTTATGATGGTGGCGAAGCGATTATAGCCAGGGGCACGGCGATCTTTTTTGGGTTATGTGCTTCAACTTTTCTGCCGGCATATTTAGGAGCGTTATATTTTAAAAAATTATCGAGAAAAGCAGTAATTTATGGAATGATTACCGGATTTTTAGCCAGCGCCTTTTGGATCCTGTTTGTCCATACCAGTGAATCCAGTGTGTTACTGATATGTAAAGCTTTGTTTGGAGTTGATAGTATTGCTGGCAATACCGTGTGGAGTGTTGTTGATCCGATTGTGGTCTCCTTGCCTTTATCAATTCTAATTACAACAGTAACAGGGTTACTAACCGTTCATGAATTTGACGACCAACACATAAAACGCTGTTTTGAAGGGGTAAATTAATAGTAAATTGTCTATAATCCGAAAGTTTTAATTTGATTAAGATTTTCGGATTATCTATTTTTAAGAAACGCTTGAAATCCGTTTGGATATCGAATATAATTATTACTAGGTGATAATAATTTGTGAATGGTGAGACTGATGGCTAATAAACTTTTAAAGAAAACCGAACGACATCAGCGCCTATTAAAAGAGATTAATAATAATCCGTTTATTACTGATGAGGAATTGGCTGAGATTTTGCAAGTCAGTATTCCGACAGTAAGGTTAGACCGTATGGAATTAGCGATTCCTGAAGTCCGTAAGCGCACCAAAGAGATGGCAGCCCATTTTTTTGGTGAATCCCAGTCATTAGAGCAGAAAGAGATTGTGGGCGAAGTCATTGAGATTGATTCCGGTAAAAGAGGTTTATCGATTCTGGAGACCGATCAGACTATGTGTTTGGCGAAATGTGATATCATTCGCGGACACGTTATTTTCGCCCTTGCTAACACTCTTGCCAATGCAGTTGTTAACTTTCCGGTTGCCTTAACCGGAAGGGCAGAAGTAAATTATCTACGGACCGTCAGGGCCGGAGAACGTTTAATTGCCAAGGCAAAAGTTTTAGAGAAGAAAGGGCACCGCTTTTTGATTGAAGTAGTTGTGAGATCAAAAGAAGAAATTGTTTGTACCGGTAATTTTGTGATTTATGGCATGAATTTGGATACTGCGAATTATCTGAAATTACTGAAAGATGTAGAATAAAGGAGACATGAACAAATGAAATCAGTCGGTATTCGTTCGATGGGAGCTGCAGTTCCTAAAAAGATTCTCTCAAATCAAGATTTAGAAAAGATGGTGGATACCAGTGATGAGTGGATCGTTACCCGTACCGGAATCAGGGAACGCCGGGTTTTAGAAAGTCATGAGACTATTAATGATTTGCTGGTTCAAGCAGCATTGACAGCCTGCGAAAAATCCAATATTAGTCCAGGACAACTTGATTTTATTATTAATTCAACCTTATCTCCTGACCGGATCAGTCCGGCTCAAGCTTTTGAAATTGGCCGGGAGATTAAGGCCGAAAAGATTTTTGGTTTTGATATAAATGTTGCTTGTTCCGGATTTGTCTATGGACTGGCGATTGCCGAGAGTCTTTTAAAAGTCAGAGATGTCAGTTATGGATTGGTAACTGCCGGTGAACAAGTAACAAGGATGGTTGACTACACTGATCGCGCCAACTGTATTTTATTTGGCGACGGAGCAACAGCCACAGTTGTAACCAACGACCAACCCGATCATTTAATCGTTGCTACCGAAATGGGTTCCGATCCAACCCTCTCAAATGAGGTTGTTATTGGCGGAATTAACGATTTGCTTAATGATAAAAGCGGTTATTATTTCAGACAAAATGGCAGATCTGTTTTTAAGTTTGCGGTCAATAAGATTAAAGAGATGTTTGAGGTAGTGCCTCGTAAAGCAGGGATTGACTCTGCTAAGATCCGTTATGTTGTGCCGCATCAGGCAAACATTAGGATTATTGAAGCGGCAGCTAAAGAAATAACATCAAACGGGACTGAATTTATTGTTAATGTAAATAAATACGGCAATACTTCCTCGGCTTCAATCGGTTTGGCATTGAATGAGGCTTGGAACCGGTTTGAAAAAGGAGATCTAGTGCTTTTAGTCGGGTTTGGCGCCGGTTTAAGCTGGGGAGCTACTTTGATCGAGTGGTAGTTGGTTGCTTTAAAAAGTAAAAATTGATATTTTTATAAAAACGCTGTAATATACAAAGACAGCGTTTTTTACTGATTATTAAAAAAGATTTACATAAACTTAATTTACATAAAAATAATTTACATTTAGTTTCAGACCAAAAATGCCGATATTGGGAATGGAAGGTGGTAGTTGGTGACTGAAAAAATTATATTAGCCGTAATCGTCTTAGCTTCAATAACAACGGTTTATTTTCATTATTATACAAATGGTTTTTATCGCAAGTTGTTTCGGTTAGAAGATGTTTTAAGCGGGGAACTCGATTATTTTCAATTATCAAAGAGCATTCTGCAAAAAGTGATTCATGAACTGGCGGCAAACAGCGGACTGCTGTACTGGCACGATGATACGAAAAATGAATTTAAGTTAAAAACCCTGCACGACATTCCCACTGATCGAATTAGTATTCTGACCAAACTATTAAAACAACCAGGTGGTTTTTTTGAACGATTGGAGCAGGAGCCAGTTCCGATCGTTATCAATTTAAATCAGATTATTTCAGCAGATGATTCAAAAGAGTTTGGACAATTAAAGACATTTTGTAAAAACTTCATGTTGATTCCGTTAATTAATAATAAAAAACTTCAAGGTGTTTTGATAATTTTCTCCAATCGTAATTTTGATCAGAAACAAATATTACTGATGAAATATTTTGCGCCCCATATGGCAGTCCATCTTGATAACGCGCGTTTATACCAATTAACCAAAGAAACCGCGGTTGAGAATGCCCGACTTTATTTGAATTTGTCAAAACTTTACCAACAAGCAACCTCTGATGAACTGACCGGGCTCTATAACCGTAATTTTATGATGCAACGATTGAAAGAAGAACTAAAGAAGGCCTGGCGTTTTAAACAGCCGTTAGCAATAATATTTGCCGATGTTGATTTCTTTAAAAAAGTCAACGATGAATATGGACATCAGATGGGGGACCGACTGCTTACCGAATTTGGCGAACTGTTAAAAAGTTCGGTCTGTGAATATGATGTTGCCTGCCGGTTTGGCGGTGAGGAGTTTGTAATTTTATTACCCCACACTACTTTGGAAAATGCGGAAGAGTTAGCGGAACGATTAAGACGGAAAACCCAGCAGCATTATTTCTGTGAACCGGAGAAGCAGCTTACGATAACTGCCAGTTTTGGTGTTAGTGCGACACCAATCTTTCCGGAGACGCTGCCATCGCCAGAAGCGGTTGATCAATTATTGGAAACTCTGATTGCCAGAGCTGACGAGGCTTTATATGAAGCAAAAGAAAACGGTCGTAATTTAGTGAAGTCCAAGCCAACAATTTTATAAAAAAAGGGGTAAACTAGTAATAATTTGAAGAGGATAAATGAAGAAAGACACGAATAATATGTTATTGAGGTGCTAAATATTGTTTCTTGATTATGCAAAGATAAATATTAAGTCTGGTAATGGAGGATCCGGGGCGGTAAGTTTCCGTCGTGAAAAGTATGTCCCCCGTGGCGGTCCGGATGGTGGCGACGGTGGAAACGGCGGTAACATTATTTTTAAAGTTGACAGTGGTTTAACAACGTTAAGTAACTTTAGATATCAACATCATTTTAAAGCCGAAAACGGTGAACCGGGTAAAGGTGGTAATCGTAACGGCAAAAATGGTGCTGATAAATATATTTATGTACCATTGGGTACCATTATTCGGGATGCGGAGACTAAGAAAATACTTGCCGATCTGAATGAATTGGATGCCGAATTTGTTCTTTTAAAAGGTGGGAGAGGTGGTCGTGGTAATGCTCGCTTTGCAACTCCTACAAGAAGAGCTCCCCGAATCTCTGAAAAAGGGGAATTAGGTAAAGAATTATGGGTTGAATTGGAATTAAAACTCTTAGCTGATGTGGGGCTGATTGGTTATCCCAATGTTGGCAAATCAACATTAATTTCAAAGATCTCTGCAGCAAAACCTGAAATTGCTGATTATCCATTTACAACGCTTGTTCCTAATTTAGGGGTAGTTGATCATAAAGAACACAGTTTTGTTGCGGTTGACATTCCCGGTTTAATTGAAGGAGCTCATCAAGGTGTTGGTTTGGGTTTACGGTTTCTCCGTCATATTGAAAGGACCAGATTACTGGTACATATGATCGATGTATCAGGACTTTCGGGCCGGGATCCGTATCAGGATTATCTTCAAATCAATAAAGAATTAACTGAATATAGTCTGAAATTAGCTGAAAAGAAACAGCTGATCGTCTTAAATAAAGCAGACATGCCTGACTCTAAAGCCTTAATTGATCATTTTGCCAACCAGATTGGCGATCAACCGTTTATCGTCATGTCAGCAATTAATGGTAGTGGTATTAATGAGTTACTCGACCAAATAATTGCGGTTTTAGATACGCTTCCAATACCTGACTTTTCTGATGAGATCGCTAGCGAAGAGATTGGTTCGGAACTTTCCCGGGAGATCGTTGTTAATAAACTTGATTCCCTGTTTATTGTTGAAAATGAGGCATTGATAAGAAGGGTTAGTCGTTTTGATTTAAATAATGAGGATTCGGTAAGAAGTTTACAAAAGCTTCTGAAACACTGGAATGTAGAGGAGGCTTTGATAAAAGCTGGAATAAAAGAGGGTGATTCTGTAAGGATAGGAGATTTTGAGTTCGATTATTATAATGAAGATTAAAACGGGAGGTTTCGGCCGTGCACTGTCTTGAGTGCGGTAATTGTCAAAAGGACGAGTCTTTATTCTATTGTACTGCTAAAAATGAATTCGTGATCAACGAATCACAACAAAAGATTAAAGAACGTTCAGAAGAACCATGGCGCAAAGGTTCACGGACATATGAACAACATCGGCGCCAACAACGTAAAGAAAAAATATCTTAATTATTAATAATTGAATTATAAATAAATTTCTAAGTGAAGTTTTGTACTTCACTATTTTTAATTTTTTAGTTAAAATATGCTATAATCTTTAATGGTTGTTTAATTTGATTCTATTTTAAGAAGGAAGGTTTTTTAATTTGTTAAATAAACAACGCAATTTTTTAAGAGCATTAGGGAATGAAATGCAACCAATAGTAATTGTTGGTAAGAGTGGGATTAATGAAAATTTACTTGAACAGTTAGACCAGGCGTTAACGGCACGGGAGTTGGTTAAATGCCGGGTGTTACCGCACACACCGTTTGATACCCGTGAAATTGCTGAGGAACTGGCTTTAAAAACTAATTCAGAGATTGTTCAGGTTGTCGGGAGAAATATGTTATTATACCGTAAACCAACCGGTAAAGAAAGTAAATTACCTTGGCCGACGGAGGATTAAGACTCAATGCCTACAAAATACTTGAAAAAAATTACTCAAGCGGAGCGAATTGTTGTTAAAATCGGAACTTCCACTTTAACTCATACAACCGGTAAGCTGAATATCAGTCGAATGGAGCAATTAGTCCGTCGTTTGGTTGACCTGCAACATCAGGGGAAAGAAGTCGTCCTGGTCAGCTCTGGTGCAGTCGGTGCCGGAATGGGGCGGCTCGGGATCAATGAACGACCAAGTTCAATCGTGGAACGACAGGCATTAGCTGCGATTGGCCAGGGCTTATTAATGCAGGTTTATGAAAAACTCTTTTCGGAGTATGGTTTAATTGTGGCTCAAGTATTATTAACCCGCAGTGACTTGAGTGACCGTAAACGTTACTTAAATGCCCGCAATACTATTTTGACGCTACTTAAATATAATGTAATACCAATTATTAATGAGAATGACACTGTAGCTACTGAAGAGCTGAAAATCGGTGAAAACGACGCGCTCTCAGCGCTGGTTACGGGATTAATAGATGCTAACTTATTAATCTTGCTTTCCGATATTGATGGCCTGTATACGGCTGATCCTAAAAAAGACCGCAATGCTAAGTTGATTGAATGTGTTCCCGAAATAACTCCGGAGATTAAACAGATGGCCGGCGGAGCGGGTTCTTCATTTGGAACCGGCGGAATGATTACCAAGCTTGCTGCCGCTCAAATGGCAACTGCATCCGGTGCTGATATGGTTTTGATGAATGGGAGTCAACCCCAAAAAATTCTGGCTCTCTTTGAAGGGCGCTCCGTCGGGACTGTTTTTTTGAGTAAACAAACCGTTGTTAATCATCGCAAACGCTGGATTGCTTATGGGCCACAGGTTGCTGGCGAATTAATGGTCGATAGTGGTGCTGAAAAAGCGTTGGTTAAACACGGAAAAAGCTTATTGCCTTCAGGAATAATCAGAGTTTCGGGTGATTTTGAAGAAGGTGATTTAGTCAAAATTGTCAATGAAAATCAGGTGGAATTAGCACGTGGTTTTACCAATTATGGTAAAGAACAATTGGATAAAATTATCGGTAAGAAAAGTACGGAGATTGAAAGTATTTTAGGTTTTAATAACGCTGATGAGGTAGTCCATCGGGATAATCTGGTTGTGACCGGTAATTAGTATTTTAGTTTTTAAAGGAGTAGATTAACTTGGGTATCTTTGGAATCATGGGTGGTACTTTTGATCCCATTCATTTTGGGCATCTGATCCTGGCCGAAAAAGCAATTGAAGCATTCGGTCTGGAAAAGGTAGTGTTTGTCCCAGCGGCAATTCCCCCACATAAAATTGGTGAAGTAGCAACTTCAGCAATCAATCGCTTAAAGATGGTGGAATTAGCGATTCAATCCAATCCTAAATTTGAAGTCTCAGCGGTTGAACTTGAACGCGAAGGGCCGTCCTATACGATTGATACAATCAGGGAATTGAAAAAAATGGGTTACGGTACAGAGGCAGCGTTTATCATGGGATTTGATTCCTTGTTGGAACTGCATTCCTGGAAAGATTACCAACAACTTTTGGAAGAAACGAAGATTATTACTGCTTTTCGACCAGGATACCCAATCATAAAAGATGAACAAGAGTGGCCACGGCCTTTAAGACCTTATCTTAATCAAATATTGTTGCTGGAAGCGCCATTAATTGAGATTTCATCTACCTGGCTCCGGGTTGAGTTAATGTATGGCCGTTCGATTCGTTATTTAGTGCCTGATGCTGTACGGGAATTTATTTTAGAGAACAATCTTTATCATAATTTTTAAAAGAGAATAGAAAAATCTTTAAAAATGACAATGCTTGCATAGTCATTTTTTTTTGATGCAAAATATATAAGGGAATGTGATTCAGATTTGAAGGTGAGGTGAATTAGATTGGTCACAACTCTTTATGTTGGAAATTTGCCTTGGTCGGCAACTAAAGAAGATTTGGCAGCATTTTTTTCAGAATATGCCGAAGTAAAATCTAGCCGAATAATAAAAGAACCTGGCTCAGGACGCTCCAAAGGATTTGGATTTATTGAAATTGAAAATGATGATGTCGAAAGAATCATTAGTTTAATGAATGGCAAAGCAATGGGTGGCCGTGAAATAATTGTCAACGAAGCAAAACCAAGGCAACCTAAGATGTAAGGGTGAAAATATCACCCTTTTTTAATTCGACATAAAAAAGGTATTGATTAATCAATAGCGAATAATAAAAAAACTGGAAATAATAACAGTTCTTTTATCATTATTTGGTTGAAGGGGATGTATAAACAAATGGAAAAAAGGAAATTTCTCCGGGTTCCCTTTGAGATTAAAGCTGAGATTATCAGTGAAGGCCAAAAATTTATTGTTGATGTTAAAGATTTAAGTTTAAAAGGTTTATATGTCAAGTCCGACCATAAATTTGAACTGAAAACTCCGGTTGATCTAAAAATTGATTTATCGGGGAATCAGACTAACCTTTCGATTAATTTAAAGGCAGAAGTTGTCAGGGTTACTGATGAAGGAATGGGGCTGTTTTTCAGTCAGATGGATTTAGATTCGTTTATTCATTTAAAAAATATTGTTGAGTATAATGCAATTGATCCGGAACGGGTTCGGGAAGAATTCTTTGAATTTGTTAAAACTAATGTAGAGCATGATCATGGCGGGGAATAAATGGAGCGGCAGCAGATATTAAACTTTTTAGAAACTAAAGTTTCAAAGAAGCGCTATCAACATTGTCTTGGTGTTGAACAGACTGCCGTAAGTTTAGCCCCAAGATATAATGTTGACCCGCAGTTAGCCTCAGTAGCAGCTTTATTGCATGATGTTTGCCGGGAATATGATCCTGATTTACTCTTGCAACTGGCATCTAAGTTTGATATATTAATAGACGATATTGCGCGTGCTGAACCAATATTACTACATGGTGCCGTGGGTGCACGGATAGTTAAAGAAGAATTAGGGATCGAAGATAACCAGATTCTTGAAGCAATAACCTATCATATTACCGGTGCCCCAAATTTATGCGCATTATCCAATTTAATCTTTATTGCCGATTATATCGAGCCGGGACGGACGTTTGAACAAGCAAAATTATTAAGGGCTGAAGCTTTTGGTTTAGAACCGGAAGAGCTTTTACTGCGAGTCTTCAATAATACTTTACATTATGTGATTGATCGGCATTATTTAATTCACCCAAATACAATTGCAGGCAGAAATGAATTAATCATGAAAGGGTATCATCAAAATAATGGATAATCTTCAGGCAATACTAATTGAAGCAATTAATGAAAAGAAAGCGATCGATCCGGTTGTTTTGGATCTAACGAATATCTCCGGAGTAACTGACTACTTTATTATTTGTTCCGGAAATTCCACCGTTCAGGTCCGCGCGATTGCTGATAACATTATTGATAAGTATAAAGAAACGGTAAATCAATCCGAAATTACGCTTCCGAATCGGGAAGGTTATAATGACGGGCGCTGGATCCTGATTGATTTCGGACACATTGTTGTTCATGTAATGCATCAGGACGAACGTGAATTTTATGCTTTGGAAAAATTATGGCACGATGCTAAAATAACTAAATTCTAATTTATTTTAATGGTTTGAAGGAGGATCTTTTTAATTATGGCGACTGTTGAACGATATCATCATTTGGAGATAGAGGAACGCTGGCGTAAAAGATGGGAGAACGACCAGTTATACCGTTCGAAAATCGATCCCACAAAAGAAAAATACTATGCTTTGACAATGTTACCTTATCCCAGTGGTGATTTACATATTGGGCATTGGTATGCAATAACTCCTTCAGACGCGCATGCGCGCTATAAGAAGATGCAGGGATATAATGTATTGTTCCCAATGGGATTTGATGCATTTGGGTTGCCGGCGGAAAATGCTGCAATTAAACGGGGTGTCCATCCTTTTAAATGGACGATGGCCAATATTGAGAATATGCGTAACCAGTTAAAAAGTATGGGCGCGATCTTTGATTGGGAACGTGAAGTTGTAACCTGTTTACCAGAGTTTTACCGTTGGACGCAATGGTTCTTTCTGAAGTTTTATGAGAATGGAATTGCTTATAAAAAATTTGCGCCGGTGGATTTTTGTCCTAATTGTAATACCACCCTTGCCCGTGAACAGGTTTGGGGTGAAGACCGTCACTGCGAACGCTGCGATACTCCGGTAATCAAGAAGGAACTCAACCAATGGTTCTTTAAAATCACTGATTATGCCGAAGAACTTTTAGACTTCACCAAACTTGATTGGCCCGAACGGGTAATCGCAATGCAGGAAAACTGGATTGGCCGCAGTGAGGGAGCCGAAGTAATCTTCCATACCGAGTCGGGAGAAGAGATAAAGATCTTTACCACCAGGCCGGATACTTTATGGGGAGTTACTTTTATGGTATTGGCCCCCGAACATCCTTTGGTTGCTAAAATAACAACTCCTGAAAATAAAGCGGCGGTTGACGAATACGTAAAACAAGCCAATAAACAGACTGAAATTGAACGCTTAGCTGCTAATAAAGATAAAACCGGTGTCTTTACCGGTACTTATGCAATCAATCCTGTTAATCAGGAGAAAGTTCCGATTTGGATTGCTGATTATGTAATGATGGGATATGGTACCGGAGCGATCATGGCGGTACCGGCTCATGATGAACGTGACTTCAGTTTTGCTAAGAAATATCAAATACCAATTAAGATGGTAATTGCTCCTTCCGCTGATGAAGTTAATAATAGCCTGGAAGAAGCTTATACTAACGATGAAGAAGGTGTACTGGTTAACTCGGGTAGCTTCACCGGAACGCCTGTTAACCAGGCTAAAGCTCTGGTAACGAAGTGGCTGGAGGAGAAAGGGCTTGGTAAAAAGACGGTTAATTACCGGTTACGTGACTGGTTGATCAGCCGTCAACGCTATTGGGGAGCTCCGATTCCAATTATTTACTGTGAAAAGTGTGGTACGGTGCCTGTTCCCGAGTCCGATTTACCGGTATTGTTGCCTGAAGATGCCGAATTTTTACCGACGGGAGAATCTCCATTAAAATATCATGAAGGATTCCGGAAAACCACTTGTCCGGTCTGTGGCGGACCGGCAGAACGGGAAACAGATACCATGGATACCTTTATGTGTTCTTCTTGGTATCAATATGGTTATTTGAGTCCTTATTATAAAGGTGAAATTCCATTCGATCAAGAAGAAGCCAAATACTGGTTGCCGGTTGATTTATATACCGGTGGTATTGAACATGCCTGTATGCATCTGATCTATACGCGGTTCTTCACAAAAGCGATGCGTGATTTAGGGCTGGTTGATTTTGATGAACCAATGCTTAAATTGCGCAATCAAGGGATTATTCTTGGTGAAGACAGTGAAAAAATGAGTAAATCCCGTGGTAATGTTGTTGCGCCTGATGACCTGGTTCAAAAATATGGAGCAGATACAGTTCGTGTCTATCTGATGTTTGGATGGCGTTGGGAACAGGGCGGACCATGGGACAGTAAAGGAGTCGAAGGGTCATTCCGTTTCCTGAACCGGGTTTGGGATCTATTATTACAACCGGTATCAGCAAGCCATAATGACGAAGCCGGGAAGATCGTCTTAAGAAAGACCCATCAGACAATTAATAAAGCAACCAAAGAGATTGAAACCTTCTCGTTCAACACTTACATCGCTTCTTTAATGGAATTTTTAAATGTATTGGCGAAATTTAAAAACGAAATTTACGGAAGTAATGTTTGGAATGAAGCAGTACGGACCATGTTATTACTCTTAGCTCCGGCAGCTCCTTATATCACTGAGGAGATTTGGAGCCGTTTGGGTTACAATTATTCAATTCATAACCAATCATGGCCGGAATATAATGCTGATTTAGCAGCTGAAGAAAGTGTCGAAATTGTAGTCCAGATCAATGGTAAGATTAGAGAAAAGATTGTTGTTCCTATCGATAGCAATGAAGAAGAATTGACCAAGATTGCTTTTGACAACGAAGCAATCCAGGCTTTGATTGCAGGGAAACAAGTCCGTAAGGTGATTGCCGTTCCAAATCGTTTGGTAAATATCGTAGTCAGTTAATCATCTAATAAATTTAATATTGTTTGATAGCTTAAACCTCCGATGTTAGGAGGTTTTTTCTTTTTTTGATTTTCATAAATGATCTTTAATCATCCAAAAAAGTAAGTCCGGGGTAACAGCGGGCTTTTTTGTTTTGAATAAAACCCCAGTTAAACGGGGAATTTAATTCTGCGAAATTAACATCAAGAAAAAATGATAGATCTTTTTGTTAACTGGTATTATTCAGGTCTTTATATAACTTTAAGGGGTGGAACAACAATGATTCAGAAAAAGAATCTGTTTTTGATCGGGATAATTGTTTCCATTGGTATTATTTCTTTTACGGCCATGATTTTAATCCAATCCGCTTTAATTCCCAATAATTTAAAGCTGTCGCCAGGTGAGAAATTTATTCTCTCCACGCACTTTCCGCTTAGTTTTTCAAGTAATAATGATCAATTGAATTTGAATTTTAACGTTGTCAACTTAATTCGGCAAGAACTATTGATCAATACCAACAGTACTAATCAAAAATACAATTTTGAACTGAAACTTTTTGGAAGGTTTCCGATTAAACAAGTTCAAATTGAGGTAGCAACGCCAACCGTTGTTGTACCAAGCGGACAGGCAATTGGGGTTTTGGTATCAAGCAAGGGAGTAGTCATCGTTGGTCACCTGCCGATCAATGGCGTTGATAAAAAACAATATTATCCTGCCAAAGAAGCAGGGATCAAACCGGGCGACATTTTGTTGGAGATTAATAATTATATGGTTAACAATGTTGAGGAAGTTGAATTTATTCTCAATCAAATGGATGGACAACCACTTAATTTAAGTTGTAAACGAGGCAATAAAATTATTCATACCCAAATAACTCCGGTTTTAACCGAAGAAAACAATAAAAGGAGGTATCTGCTCGGAATTTTTATTGAAGATCCGGCGGCCGGAGTAGGTACCTTAACATTTTTTAATCCGGAAACAAAAAGTTTTGCAGGATTAGGACATCAGATCTCTAATTTCGGAGGTCGCCCCGGTATTCCGGTTGAATATGGCGAAATAGTAGCCGCCAATATTAGCGGGGTAAAACAGGGTCAACCGGGTAAACCAGGTGAAAAAATCGGAGTGTTTAATTCCAATCAAAGTCCATTAGGTAAGATCAACAAAAATTGCAAATATGGAATCTATGGTAAGATTTATAACGTTAAAGATCTTTATCAGGCTGAATTCAATAAACCAATTCCGGCTGCTTTTAATTCTCAAATTAAAACCGGCCCTGCCGAAATCTATACTGTTGTAAACGGCAACAAAGTTGAAAAGTATAAGATTGACATCATCAAGGTCTATCGCCAAAAGTCGCCACGAGATAAGGGTTTGATTATTAAAGTGACTGATCCCGAATTACTGAAAAAAACCGGCGGAATTGTCCAAGGGATGAGTGGAAGTCCGATAATTCAAGATGGTATGCTGGTGGGAGCTGTGACCCATGTTTTTGTGAATGATCCCACTAAAGGGTATGGTGTGTTAGCGGAATGGATGTTAAAAGAGATGCAGGATCTGGAACTGACTAATGGCTATGAAAACGAAAATTTGAATGAAATAACCCTGGAGAATGCTTCTTGACAGAATGCTTCTTGACAGAATGCTTCTTGACCAAAACGCTTAATTTAAGAAGATTAAGTGAAAGCACTTTAAAAGGTGCTTTTTTCTTTTAAAGGATTTTTTGGAAAAACAGCGAACAATAAAAAGGGGTAAGCGCAATGTTAAGTTTGGAGGTGTTTTTGGTGCCACCCATTCGGGTAGGAATTGTTGATGACAACGTCGAGTTTAATAATTTAATTGAAGATTTTCTGAACAGTCAAGCGGAGATCAACGTTTTGTTTCAAGCTTATAATGGAACTGAAGCGATAGATTTACTGACGAAAAACGTTGTTGACGTTTTGTTGTTGGATATGATTATGCCGCAATTAGACGGATTCGGTGTTTTAGAATGGTTACGTTCACAAAATAATAAACCAAAGGTGATTGTTTTCTCTGCGTTTGCGCAGGAGGAAGTATCCTATCAGGCAACTTCTTTAGGTGCTGATTATTATATATTAAAACCATTTGATTTAAAAGTTTTAGCCCAACGGATTATTGATATGGGGCGTCAACCTGCTCGCGAAATTGTTGCTTCGAAGCCCTGCAGTGATATTGAGAATGAAGTTTGTCAGATTTTAGAAAAATTAAAAATACCGACTCATTATAAAGGATACAGTTATTTACGCGATGCTCTTATTATGACGATTAAAGAACCAAGTTTAATCAATGATGTCACTAAAAAACTATACCCTTTAATAGCTGCCAACTATCAAACTACTGCTCATCGAGTGGAACGATCAATGCGGTTTGCGATCGAAAATGTCTGGAATAAGGGTGATGTTGAATTACTACATAAATTATTTGGTTACTGCGTTGATGCTCGTAAAGGTAAGCCGACAAATGCCTCGTTTGTAGCGATTATAGCTGATAAAATAAGGCTGGAAAAGAAAATAGCATTAAATTAGTTGGAGTGCTCTCAATGGATAATATCAAAGCAGTAGCCCGGATTGATAAACGTACTAAAAATCTGGTGAAACGAATCAAACCAGGTGAAATTGCGGTGATTGATCATGTTGATCTCGATCAGGTTGCCGCTGATTCACTAATTAAAGCAAGGGTTAAATTAGTTATTAACGCCAATAATTCCATCTCCGGTAAATACCCGAATCCTGGCCCGGCAATCTTATTAAAAGAAGGGATTCCGATCTTAGACAGTGTAGGGCAAGCCGTTTTTGAAAAAATTCACGAAGGGGACTTGCTTGAGATTGTCGGTACTAAAATCTATCGGGGTCAAGAATTGATTGGTGAAGGAAAAGTTTTAGAATTAAATGAAGTTAATAATCTTTTAAAAGAGATCCGGAAACATTTAGATACTGAATTGGAGAAATTTTTACATAATACCTTAGAATATGCGCTTAAAGAGAAAGATTTTGTATTAGGCACTTTAAATATGCCTAATGTCAAAACTGTTTTTGAGGAAAAACCCGTCCTGGTAGTTGTCAGGGGCCAAAATTACCGTGAAGACTTAACCATTTTAAAACCTTATATTGATGATGTTAAACCGGTCCTCATCGGTGTTGACGGGGGAGCGGATGCTCTATTAGAGTTTGGTTATCGGCCTGATATGATAATTGGGGATATGGATAGTGTCTCGGATACGGCACTTAAGTCAGGCGCGGAGATTGTGGTTCATGCTTATACCAATGGAAATGCTCCGGGATTGGAAAGAATACGTGCCCTTAAACTTGACGCTAAAACTTTTCCGGCTCCTGGAACGAGTGAAGATATTGCGTTACTACTGGCTTATGAAAAAGGAGCTGATCTGATTGTGGCTGTAGGTACCCATTCCAATATGATTGACTTTTTGGAGAAGGGACGTAAAGGAATGGGCAGTACTTTTTTGGTCCGGCTGAAAGTAGGATCCATTTTAGTTGATGCCCGTGGTGTTAGTAAAATCTATCAGGGAAGAGTCAAACTTAGATATTTATTGGAAATAATACTTGCGGGTATTCTAACCATTGGCGTAGTCTTATATCAAACAGATTGGTCCCGTAATTTACTGAAAACATTCTGGTTAAGGCTAAAGATTTTTTTTGGGTTTTAAGTTACTAATATTTAATTTAGATAAAAACTCTTGATATTTTAGTATAGAGTGGTATTATTGGGTTGTACTTATTCAAATGAAACCTCCTGGTTGGAGGTCTTTAATTGTGGAGGGTCAATTGATGATTGTTGATTTAAAATACCATGTTGTTTCGCTGGTTGCTGTATTCTTAGCTTTGGGTTTGGGGATCATCATTGGCGTGAACATGGGAAAAACAGTCAACTTTGAAATTGAGAAACAGGTACAACACTTAGAAGAGACCTATCAGAAAATTCGGGAGGATCAAAAAAATCTGCAAGCAAGTATTCAGGATAAAGATTTAAAACTGGAGCTTGCCAACCAATTTCAAAAGGCAATAGTCCCCAACTTAATCTCCAATCGCTTATTGGGAAAGCGAATCGCCATCATTCGAACTAATCCGTCGGTTGATTTTAAATATGCCAAACAAATCGTTGATTTATTACGCCAGGCCGGTGCTGAAGTAACCTCAATTACTTCGTTTAATAAACCGATTTCCTGGGATGATCCTTCATTGCAGACTGATATTATTGATGCTTTTGATTTAACGATGGCTGATGATAAAGCTTTACTGGTCCAAATTTATGATCATATTGCACGGTTGATTATCTTAGGAGAAGGGAGTTCACAACTGATTTTTTTACAGAATAATGATTTTATTCAGCTTTGGGGGGATTATAACCGGGGAACCGTTGATACCATTATTTTTTTAGGTGGTTCCCTTAATGGAGAAGATACTTATCAAAAAGAGATCGATCCTTTATTTATGGACGCATTTCGTAAGTTGAAAGTAACTTTAGTTGGGGTTGAACCCAGTTTTGTAACTCAATCATATATGCGGTTATACCAATCAAAATGCCAAGGTACAGTCGATAATATTGAAACAACACCCGGTGAAGTAACCTTAGTTTATTTATTAGCTTCAGGGAAAAAGGGGCATTTTGGTGTTAAAGAGACTGCAAAAAGTTTAATCCCGGATTTTAAACTCAATTTTTAATTGCTAGCCCGGACTCAAGATGGAGGGATTATTTTGGAAGAAAACAACATCGTAACTATTCTAATACCAGCATATAATGAAGCTTCAACAATTAAAGATACCGTTTTGGCAGTTAAAAATATTAAAAAAATTGATCAGGTGATCGTTATTAATGATTGTTCCTCGGATGATACCGCTAAATTAGCCGAAGAAGCGGGAGCTGAAGTGATCAGCCTGGAAACCAATTTGGGGAAAGGCGGAGCATTAAATTACGGGCTCAATTATGCCAAAGGAAATATCATTGGCTTGCTCGACGGTGATTTGGGAAAAACTGCAATTGATGTCGAAAAACTGTTGGATCCGGTTTTAACCGATAAAGCTGATATGACAATCGGGAGATTTCCACCCGCTAAAAAACGTGGCGGGTTTGGTTTGGTAACTGAATTGGCAAAACGCGGGATCCGTTGGTATACCGGCCTGGAAGTAAACAGTCCCCTTTCCGGACAAAGAGTAATCCGTAAAACTGTTTTAGATCGGATTGGTCCTTTTGAATCCGGTTTTGGGGTTGAAGTTGGTCTAACAATCGATGTTTTCCGCAATGGTTTTCGGGTTAAGGAGATCCCGGTCCAGATGAGTCATGCCGAAACGGGTCGGGACTTAGCCGGATTTATTCATCGTGGCAAGCAGTTCATTGATGTTTTAAAAGTATTATTGAAAAGACTGGCGAAAAGGTGATTCAATGACAGAAATAACTGATTTTTTAAAAATGCTTTTGTCTGTTTTAACCCGTTATCTGGTGATTTTAGCTGTAACCTATTTATTAACTGCATTTACATTTCGGATTTTAACCAAATTTATGATTAATACGAAATTGTTAAGACTAAATTATCGTGATGAGGAGATTCCAGCCGTTGGTGGATTGATCTTTACGGTCTTATTACCGTTTACTGTTGGATTGGGGATGCTTTTAAATATAAAGTCATTTACCAATCTAAATTCGGTCTTGTTTTTGTTTATGGTAATTGGAATGAGCTTTTTAGGTTTTGTTGATGATTTGATTGGTACCAATGAATATAAAGGTTTTAAAGGACATTTCAAAGCTTTATTATTTGAAAAGAAGCTTACTACTGGTGGTTTTAAAGCAATTTTTGGGGCGCTGATTGCAATGGTATTTGCAATTTCCACTGCAAAGTTATATGATGCCGGTTTTTTCACTTGGTGGATCATTTTAAGCAGTTTTTTGTTTGTTGTTTTAGGAGCCAATACGATTAATATTTTTGATTTACGTCCCGGTAGGGCCGGAAAGGTATTTATCATTGCCTTCCTACTAATTATTGCTTTCAGTAAAGACCTGGAAAGTTATATTGGCCTGTTTGTTCCGATTTTAGCAATAATGCTCTACTATTTACGGTTTGATTTAAAAGCAAGAATTATGTTAGGCGATGTAGGGTCGAACGTATTAGGAGCTACTTTAGGGATGATGATGGCCTGGATGCTTACTGATTTCGGAAAAATAATTGCGTTGATTATTTTGGTTGCAATTCAGGTGATTGCCGAAAAATACTCCTTTACGGCTCTGATTGAAAAATATGGTTGGTTACGTTATCTTGATGAATTAGGCCGGAGGAAAAACAATTGAGACTGGGTGTTCACTTATCAATTAAAGATGGTTTCAGTGGCGTCCTTGAGAAGGCAGCTGAGTTAAACTGTGACGGATTTCAAATCTTTGCCGGAAATCCACGGGGCTGGGCCCGTAAGCCACTGGATCCTAACGATATCAATACTTTTAGAGAAAAACAGAATCTCTGTCAATTTGCGCCGATTGTGATTCATCTCTCATATTTGCCAAATCCGGCGTCGATTGATCAGGAATTATATGAGAAATCAGTAATCACTTTAGTCGAAGATTACCAACGTGCTAATCTACTTGGTGCCGATTATTTTGTGTTTCATCCGGGAAAAGCGAAGGATACCACCAAGGAAACAGCACTTGAGCGGGTAGCGGCAGCAGTTAATTTTACTTTATCAAAGGTTACAGGGCCGACTGTTTTATTGTTTGAAAACCAGGCTGGCAGTGGCAATGAAATTGCAGCATCGATGCGTGAAATGGCCGACTTAAAACAAAGAGTAAATCCCGAATATCAACAGCGAATTGGGATGTGTTTTGATACCTGCCATGCTTTTGCTGCCGGTTATGATTTGAGAGGTAAGGATGGTTGGGAACAGTTAATTGCAGAGATTGATCACTATTTAGGAATCAACTTTTTAAAACTGTTTCACCTGAATGATTGTCTCGGTAAATTAGGTTCGCATTTGGACCGTCACCAACATATCGGTGAAGGGGAAATCGGGCTGGAAGGTTTTAAATATCTGATGAACCATCCAGTCTTAAAAGAAATTCCCGGAATTTTGGAGACACCGCAAAAAGATCCGGGTGATGATCTGAAGAATTTAGCAACTTTAAGAAATTTAGCTAATTAACTCATAAAAATAGTGAAGCATCAATAATTGAGGAGACTGTCGAACTTGAAATTAGTTGAAATATATACCGACGGAGCTTGTTCCGGCAATCCTGGCCCCGGTGGTTGGGGAGCGGTTTTGATCTTTGGCGATATTGAAAAAGAGATCTCCGGATTTGAGCAAGAGACGACTAATCAACGCATGGAGTTACTGGCAGCGATTAATGCTTTAAAAATGCTTAAATACCCCTGCGCTGTAAAACTATATTCCGACAGCGCTTATTTGATTAATGCTTTTAATCAGAATTGGATTGGAAAGTGGCAGCGTAATGGCTGGGTAAACTCACAAAACAATCCTGTTGAAAATCGCGACTTATGGGAAGAGTTAGTTAGGTTAAACCTGATCCATCAAATCGAATGGATCAAAGTTAAAGGACATAGCGACAATGAAATCAATAACCGTTGTGATCAACTTGCCCGAGAGGCAATAAAAAATAATATTTAGATCTAAAAATTATAATTAAAGGAGTGGAAACATTGATATCTCAGAATCAGATTGAACAATTAAAGGAAAAGGCCCGTCTGATGCGAGGTGACATTATTCAAATGTTAGCTGCCTCGAAATCAGGACATCCGGGAGGGTCTTTATCAGCTGTTGAATTGTTGGCGTATTTATACTTCCACAAAATGAATATTGACCCTTCAAAACCAAACATGCCTGAACGCGACCGTTTTATTTTAAGTAAAGGGCACGCTGCTCCCGTACTATACTCAGCTTTAACCGAGCGTGGTTATTTTGATAAAAGTATTTTAACTACATTACGGCAAATCCACAGTATTTTACAAGGACATCCTGATATGAAGAAGGTTCCCGGTGTTGATATGTCAACCGGTTCACTCGGTCAAGGGTTGTCGGTAGCTAATGGAATCGCCTTAGCAGGTAAATTGGATCAAAAGAATTACCGTGTTTATGTTTTGCTTGGTGATGGTGAATTACAGGAAGGCCAGGTTTGGGAAGCACTAATGACCTCGGTGCACTACAAATTGGATAATTTAGTTGCTTTTGTCGATTATAATCATCTTCAGATCGATGGGACAATCGAAGATGTAAAATCATTAACCAATTTAGCTGACCGTTTTAAAGCATTTGGATGGAATACCTTAGAAGCAAATGGCCATTGTTTTGAGTCGATTGATCAGGCAATTGAAAAGGCTGAAAATACTAAGGGATTACCAACACTGATCATTTTGAACACCTGTAAAGGAAAAGGTTGTTCCTTCATGGAAAATCAGGTTGGCTGGCACGGGACCGCTCCCAAACCGGAAGAAGCCGAACAAGCATTGAAAGAGCTTGGATTTTAATCGTTAAATAATTACTCTTAGTTGGAAGTTTATTTGGCAATCTTTTAAAATGGAGGTTCTTAAATATGGGTGAAAAAATTGCAACACGTGATGCCTATGGTAATGCACTTTTAAAATTAGGTGAGCTCAACCCCAATGTGGTGGTTTTAGATGCTGATTTATCCAAGTCTACCAAAACAGCCGGTTTTAGCAAGAAATATCCCGAACGCTTTTTTCAAATGGGAATTGCCGAAGCAGATCTGATAGCGACTGCTGCCGGTTTTGCAACTGCCGGTAAAATTCCATTTGCCAGTACATTTGCGATCTTTGCTACCGGAAGAGCATATGATCAGGTCAGAAACTCCATCGGATATCCGGGATTGAATGTGAAAATTGCTGCAACTCATGCCGGAATAACAGTTGGTGAAGATGGTGGCTCCCATCAATCAATTGAGGATCTGGGATTAATGCGCGGTATTCCTGGAATGACGGTTCTAAATCCGGCTGATGCCATTGAGACAGAAAAATTAATCCTGGCTGCAGTAGCGCATAATGGACCGGTTTATATCAGATTAGGAAGAGAGCCGGTTCCAAACCTGTTCGACGCAGATTACCAACCGGAGATTGGTAAAGCGGTCCGTTTAAGAGAAGGTAAGGCAGCGACAATTATTGCAACCGGAATTATGGTGGAAAAAGCTTTGGCTGCGGCAGAGACTTTAAATCAGAAAGGAATCACCGTCCGGGTATTGAATATTCATACCATTAAGCCAATCGACGCTGCCGAAATAATTAAAGCCGCCTGGGAGACCGGAGCGATTGTAACCGCTGAAGAACATAGTGTGATTGGTGGTTTATCGAGTGCTGTTGCCGAGGTTGTCGTCCAAAATCATCCGGTTCCGATGGAATTTGTTGGAGTAAAGGACCGTTTTGGACAATCCGGTAAACCGGCTGAATTGTTAGAAGAATACGGATTAACAGCAGCAAAGATTGTTGAAGCAGTTGAAAAAGTAATTGCTCGAAAAAATTCCTAGAGGTGATCGACTATGATAAAAAAGGTAGCTTTTATGACCGGTGGCGGCGACTGCGCCGGAATTAATTCCTTTATCGCAGCTGCGGTACGCCATGGAATTGATAAATATAACCTGGAGTTTGTCGGGATTAGAAAGGCATTTGAAGGGGCTTGTTCCGATCAGATTGAAGAACATCTGGTTCCATTAGGTTTAAATGAAGTTAAAGGTTTGGAGATTAAGCCAAGTACTATCTTGGAATCTTCACGCTTTAATCCGTTTTCGGAAGAGAATACTAATAAAGGATTTCCGCAAAAATTAAAAGCTAATTTAAAGAAATTAGGAATTGATGCCGTCTTGGCAACCGGTGGCAATGACACCATTAAATCATGTAACGGCTTACATAGTTTGGATTTCCCGGTAATTGCTGCTCCCAAAAGCATTGATAATGATGTTTCCGGAACTGATATAATGTTAGGTTATCCTACCGCCGTCAGTTTTGGAGCAAAGGCAGTAAGAAGTACCGTTGAATCGGCCATTACCCATCGCCGGATTTCCATCACCGAAATAATGGGCCGTGATGCCGGATGGTTAGCTCTTAATATCGGTATTGCAGGTGGAGCGGACCTGATTTTAATCCCAGAGAAACAGACGGGTTTGAAGACAGTATGCGAGCGGGTTGCTAAACTTTATCAGCAAAATAAATATGTTAATATTGTGGTTGCCGAAGGCTTCAGAATTCATCCGGAGGATCCGGTTCTGAAGCGGGTGAAGGAAGTGAATCCTGTAGTTAAGGCAATGACCGAGGAGACCTTAGGGGTGGATACTCATGGCAATCCCAAACTTGGCGGAATTGGTCAGATTTTAAGAAGAATTATTAAAGAAGAGTTAGGACTGAAAAAGATCGAAGATGTCCGTGCGACTGATTTAGGATTTACTTTGAGAGGGCTGATTCCGGAGGCAGATGATGTTGTCTTAGGTACTCGCTTTGGAGTTACTGCGGTTGATCTGCTGCTTAGCGGCGAATCCGGTAAAATGGTTGGGATCCAGGGTTCAAAGATTGTTACTGTACCATTTCCGGAAGCATTGATCCAAAAACGGGTTAACTGGAACGACCAGGATTTACAAAGTGTGGGAGTAGTCTTTTAACTAATGTTAACAATTCAGGCAGGTAATTAATGATTTAATGCTGAATACTAAAACGGTTATTAGAGGTTTGTGCCTGCCTTATTTTTTAAAATTTAATTAAGGAGTGGATTTGATGTTAGTAACTTCAAAGGCGATCTTAGAAGCAAGTATGCAAGCTTATAAAGCGGGTAAACCATTCGCGATTGGCGCATACAACGTTAACAACATGGAACAGATGCAGGCGATTATGAAAGCGGCACGCGAAACCCAATCACCTGTTATTGTTCAAATGTCCCGTGGTGCTCTTAAGTATGCTGAGGATAAGTATTTAAGAAATATTATTCTGGCAGCAGCAGAGTTAAATCCGGAGATTCCGCTGGCGATGCATTTGGACCATGGTAATAGTTTTGAAACCGTTAAAAAAGCGATTGATTTAGGATTTACTTCAGTTATGATCGATGGTTCGTTAATGGAGGATTCAAAAACCCCTTCAACCTTTGAATATAATGTGAAGATTACCAGCGAAGTTGTTAAGTATGCTCATGATCACGGTGTTACTGTTGAAGGTGAGCTTGGTACACTTGGAGGCATTGAGGACGGAGTTGGTTCCGGTAAGGAACATCTTACCAATCCGGAAGAAGCTGCCGAATTCGTTGCTAAAACAGGTGTTGATGCTTTAGCAATCTCAATCGGTACTTCTCATGGAGCCCATAAATTTAAGGGTGAGGCAAAGATTGCCTACAATATCATTGAAGAATGCCGCAAACTGTTACCGAATACATATTTAGTCGCACATGGTTCTTCCAGTGTTCCCAAAGAACTGATCGATATCATCAACCAATATGGCGGTCAGTTGGAGCATGCTGCCGGTGTGCCTTTTGATGTTTTACAAAAAGCGATTACCTGTGGTATTAATAAGATTAATGTTGATACTGATTTACGTTTGGCAGCAACTGCTGCAACCCGTAAATTCTTAGCTGAAAATCCAACCAAGTTTGACCAAAGAGATTATGGTGCAGCTGCCCGTGAAGGTATCGCCAACGAGATTATTGCCCATATGAAAGCTTTCGGAACCGCAGGACATACTACTGATGTTCCTAACTGGGGCTTAGACGAGATGAAAGCTAAATATCAAGGGAAATAATTGAGACTGAAAAATTGTAATTTTAAGGAGCTGATAGCAAATTTGATCTTGCTGTCAGCTTCTTTCTTTTTACGGCGATGTCAAAGAAACATCCCTGTTTCAATTCCCGCAACGCCAACCTCCTTGGTTGGCTAATGCTTCAATTTATCCAATTTGATTTTACATACAATTCTTGCCAGATGGGGAGTAGGCCGCGCTATTAAAGTAGAAGTAACTCTTTATTTTACCGAATATTATTGGTTAATATTAACAGTAACAATTGATTTAAAATTTAAATGTGATAGAATTAAGATGAGATTTTAAAAAGATTCCGGTTTGCAAATTTTTAACTTTACCTTTAGGAAAAAATAAGCTAAAATATATATGAAAGATTGTATTTTTTTTATCAAAGATTGTTAATTAATTAACAAATTTTGAGGTGAACCCTTTGGGTCAAAATGATCAGCGTCACCGTAATAAAAATAAAATTCCGATGGTGGTAATTAAGCGACTTCCCTTATATCACCGTTATCTTTCGTTACTTGCTTCCCGTGATATCAATCGTATCTCATCGGCCGAGTTAGCTGCTAAAGTTGGCATAACACCTTCACAGTTAAGACAAGATTTGAGTTGGTTTGGTTCTTTTGGACAACAGGGTTATGGCTACCGTGTTCAAGAATTGCTTGGCGAAATCAGTAAAATAATTGGAATTGATCAAGCTGTACCGGTAGTTCTGGTTGGAGCCGGTCATCTCGGAAAAGCAATTGCCAATTATCAAAATTTTGAACGAAAAGGATTTGTCATTAAGGCAATCTTTGATAACAATCCCGGTCTAATCGGTTTGGTGGTCAATGGTTTAAAGATTCGGAATATAACGGGTTTAAAACACTATATTCAACAGGAAAAGATCGAAATGGGTATTATAACGGTTCCTGCAGAGGTTGCGCAGCAAATTACTGACGAGATGGTTGCGGCAGGAATTAAGGGAATTCTAAATTTTGCACCAATTTCGTTAAACGTACCATCAGATGTTACTGTGGAGCATGTTCATATCGGAGACAGTTTGATGGTATTAAAATATATGATCAATCACTCAAAAATAAAAGAGGAGGAATAAGCGATGGATCAATCCAATGCAAAACCGGCTGAACCAGTTGCGAATAATATACAGAATATTATTAATAAATTGGTTGAAAAAGCAACGGTTGCTCAAGTTAATTTTATGAATTACAATCAGGCGCAGATCGATGCAATCGTTAAAGCGATGGCCTTGGCCGGTATCGAAAAACACATGGAGCTGGCCAAGATGGCGCATGAAGAAACCGGGATGGGTGTTTATGAGGATAAGGTAACCAAAAATTTGTTCGCCACGGAACATGTTTATCACGACATTAAAAATGAAAAGACAGTCGGTTTGATCGAAGAGAACCTTGAAGAAGGCTATATGAAGATTGCCGAGCCGATCGGGGTGATTGCCGGTGTTACTCCTGTAACTAATCCAACCTCGACAACGATGTTTAAATGTTTAATCGCGATTAAAACCCGAAATCCAATTGTATTCAGTTTCCATCCTAAAGCAATCCGTTCCAGTATTGCTGCTGCAAAAACAATGTTAGATGCGGCACTTGCTGCCGGAGCACCGGCTGATTGTATCTCTTGGGTTACAGAACCTTCGATTGAAGCTACTAATTTGTTAATGAAACACCCTGGTATTAGTCTGGTATTGGCTACCGGTGGTACAGGAATGGTCGAGGCAGCTTATTCAAGCGGTAAACCGGCTCTTGGCGTTGGTCCCGGTAATGTCCCTTGTTACATCGAAAGTACGGCTAATATTAAGCGGGCCGTGTCTGATTTGATTTTGAGCAAGACTTTTGATAATGGAATGATCTGTGCTTCGGAGCAGGCAGTCATTATTGATCGCAGTATTGCCTATGAAGTAAAAACGGTTATGGCAGAGTATGGTTGTTATTTCTTAAAACCTGATGAGATTGCAACTTTGTCAAAAATAGCGATTGATGAAAAACGCGGAGCAATGAATCCGGCGGTTGTCGGTCAACCGGCATATAAAATAGCAGAATTGGCCGGGATCAAAGTACCCAAAGATACTAAAATTTTAGTTGCTGAATTACAGGGAGTAGGTCCGGAATATCCATTGTCAAGAGAAAAATTAAGTCCGATTTTAGCCTGTTACATTGTTGAAAATTATAAGGAAGGAATCCTCCGTTGCGAGCAGATGACTGAGTTTGGCGGACTGGGTCATTCGGCAGTAATTCATTCCAATGATTACAGAGTTATTGATGAATTTGCCCGCAAAGTCCGAACCGGCAGACTGTTGGTCAATTCGCCGTCATCACATGGCGCGATTGGTGATCTTTATAATACCAACACTCCTTCATTGACCCTGGGGTGTGGTTCGATGGGACGCAATTCGACCACTGATAATATTAGTGTTTCTAATCTCATCAATGTTAAACGGGTTGCGATTCGGAAGGACCGGATGAAGTGGTTTAAGATCCCTCAAAAAGTCTATTTTGAATATGGTTCATTGCAATATCTCTCTAAAATAAAAGGTAGTAAAGCATTTATTGTTACCGATCCTTTTATGGTCAAACTTGGTTTTGTCGAGAAAGTACTTTATCACCTTGAAAAAATACCAATTGATTATCAGATCTTCTCTGATGTTGAACCTGATCCATCAGTGGAAACCGTTTATGCCGGTTGTCAGCAGATGAATGATTTTCAACCCGATGTGATCATCGCCCTTGGTGGTGGTTCGGCAATTGATGCCGCTAAAGGAATGTGGCTGTTTTATGAAAATGCTGATGTCGAATTTGAAACTTTACGTCTCAAATTTGCCGATATTCGCAAACGCGCTTTCAAATATCCGCAATTGGGTAAAAAAGCTACTTTTATTGCAATTCCAACTACTTCGGGAACCGGCTCAGAGGTCACTGCCTTTGCAGTCATTACCGATAAAAAACGGAACATCAAATATCCGCTGGCTGATTATGAATTGACACCGGATATTGCGATCATTGATCCGGAGTTGGTTATAACCGTTCCGCAATCAGTTACTGCCGATACCGGAATGGATGTATTGACTCATGCGATTGAGGCCTATGTATCGGTAATGGCATCGGATTATACCGATGCTTTAGCCGAAAAAGCGATCAAACTTGTCTTTGAATATCTGCCGTTGGCATATAAAAACGGCCAAAATAAAATCGCCCGTGAAAAGATGCATAATGCTTCGTGTATTGCCGGGATGGCTTTTACCAATGCTTTTTTAGGGCTCAATCATAGTATGGCTCATATCCTCGGTGGTAAATTCCATATCCCGCACGGCCGGGCTAATGCGATCTTACTACCTTATGTGATTAAATATAATGCGCAGAAACCGACCAAGTTTGCTGCTTTCCCGCAATATGAGTATCCTAAAGCAGGTGAGCGTTATGCCGAAATTGCGAAATTTCTGGGATTACCTGCCGATACGGTTGATGAAGGAATTAATAGCTTAATTGAAGCAATTCGCTTCTTATCAAAAGAGCTGAATATTCCTTTAACCTTGAAAGAAGCCGGTGTTGATCGGGCAGTCTTCGAAAAAGAATTGCCGGCAATGGCCGATATCGCGTTTAATGATCAATGTACAGGTACCAATCCGAGGATGCCGTTGGTCAATGAGATAATTGAGATCTATAAAGAAGCGTCCGGCTTTTATGATAAGGTTGTTGCAATTGACAGCAAAGCCAATTCTAATAATGAAGAGAAATAAATCTAAAATTAAGAAGTTTAACTTTTACTTGAAAACTGTTGCAAATAAAACTTTGCAACAGTTTTTTCTGTCTTTTTCAATCTTTTATAATTTAAGTAAAGCTAAAACGATTAATAAAAAACCAGGTAACATTGATAATAACTGTTGGCTCAGACGGTTTTGCAGATTAATTTTTTGAGCCAATGTAGTGCCTAAATTCAGAAATAGTAACTGAAAAATGCCAATCAACAATGGAATCGAAAAGGAACGAAAACCAATCATTGCGCTGCCAAAGCTTACTCCGATAGCATCAAGCGAAAGTGCCAGACCCAGCATCAAGGATTCAAAGGAATCAATCGATCCGGAGCGATCGACATCGAAGAGCAGGGGATCCCGGATGATTTTGATGGTTATACCCAGTCGTTTAATCCCAATTTTAAATAAGGTTTTTTCTTCAGGCAAAGGGTATTGATCAATTGTCAATCTGGAATTATCTTCTTTAACTAATGCTTGAATAATGATGCCGGCTCCCATCAAACAAAGCAAGGCAACCCCGGTAAGTTTTGCAAAATAAGGATTAATCAGATTGGTTAATGATCTTCCAATAATTAGTGCGAAGAGGGAGTAGATGATTGAGAAGAAACAGATGCTGAGTTTGGAATAAAAGGGGATTTGAATACCTTTTAAGGCATATACCATACCCACGGTAAATGCATCCAAACTTAGTGAAAAAGCAAGAAGGATAATTGTAAACATCATTTCACCTAGTCATTATCTATTTAACTCATTATATGACTAAGTAATGAAATGTGTTTTAAAAGAACCCAAAAATTGAAAGTTATTACTCCAGAAAAAGCAGGATTTCGACAATTATTGGGAAATTATTATTTAAAGCGAGTGAATCTGTTCATAAGCACGAATTAATTCTCTCAAAATTTGATCTGCTTCTGCTACCGGCATAGAATGTGGTCCAATTTCAGGTTGAGCTTTATTGATCAAACGATTGACTAAAATATTAGCCAATTTTGGATAATTGGTCAATTCCGGTCTGCGGTTAAGGAGATTTTTAATTAAATAATAATCTTCATGCGTTAAACTGTTAATAACCGGACTCCACCAGGGATACCGTTCAATAAATTGATTGGTAGAATGAAAATTGGTATCGAAAACAGTTTTTGATGTTGAATAATTGACGAAATATTTATTGATTTTACGGAGCGGAATCTCTTTAACAACAATTGTCCCGGCAGCATAGTCACCCAAACGCTTGCTGTTTTTGCTAAAGAACATCACTAAAAAACCAATGCTGTAAAAGATGAAAAAATCAATGGGACGGATTAAATTCCGTAATAAAATGTCCCAAAAAGTGGGCGCATAACCTTGTTCTTTGCGGACTCTGATATTAAGAAGCTTTTTTCCGATTGTCTGACCATGCATCACAGTCTCTAATATGATATAATAACCTAAACTGATAATCGCCAACATGGTGATGATTATAGTGCTGATTATTGAATTTTGATAACTGTTGATATTAATATTTAATGTAGGCAAAGCTTCAAGATTAAGGAGTCGTAATACCATAATAAAAGCAGATATCAGAATTCCTTGGATTGTTATATCTATTACTAATGCCAAAAAACGGGAACCAATACCGGCAATTTCATAATCAATCTCAACATTTTCAGGAGTAATTACTTGATAAATATCACTCATAATCTTATGTCCTCCTAATACAATGAACAATACAATGAGGTGTTTTAATTGAATCTTCCGTTTGTTATCAATCGTAAGGAACGTTGGCAACGTTTAAATGAACTTCTGAAAAAGATTGCCAAAAATAAACTTAGCTCATTAAGTAAAGCAGAATTAATCGAATTTAGTGTTTTATACCGCCAGGTAACCAGTGATTTGGCACTTGCCAAAACGCAGAAGTTACCTCGGGAAGTAATCTCGTTTTTAAATGATTTGACTGCTCGAGCTTACAATCAACTCTATCGCTCTCAAAAAACCCGTTGGCAACAGATTAAAGAGTTGATTATCATTGAATACCCACAATTAATTCGCCAAAATTGGAAGATAATCCTTTTTTCATTGGGAATCATTTTATTAGGATGGTTGTTTGGCTTTATTGGTTATAACAACGGCCCCGATGTAGTATCGGCTATTATTCCGGAACAGTTTGGCCAAAGACTGGTTGAACATTATGAAACCAATACTTGGTTCAATGAACCACTGGCGGCTCGGCCATATGTATCAAGCACAATATTATTTAACAACATTCAGGTAGCGATTAACGCTTTTGCCGGTGGGATGATTCTCGGAACGTTCACGGTTTATGCTTTGTTTTTTAATGGCTTTTTATTGGGGGTATTATCGGGAGTATTCCACAAGCAAGGTTACTTACTTTCATTTTGGGCAATGATTCTACCTCATGGTGTAATTGAGTTAACAGCAATTGTTTTAGCTGCAGCTTCCGGGTTTCTGTTAACGTATACAATCTTATTTCCGGGGCAGTATAGTCGTTCTGACGCGTTACGGTTATACGGAAGAACCGCTGTTAAGCTCATCAGCGGAACAATCTTTCTGTTTTTGGTAGCCGGGTTAATCGAAGGTTATTTAAGTACAATTAGCACTGAAGTGATTCCGGAATTATACCGTTTAGTCTTTGCGGCGTTTACAGGTATCTTATTACTCTGGTATTTTAATCTGGGGCGAAATAAAACTCCTCGAAGAGGAATTATCAACAAACTTTTTAAAAACTACCAGAGGATTTGGAGAATGAAATATCAATCGGAGCCGGAATTAAATAAAGAAAGGAATTATTGAAAAAAACTAATGGTCGTTCTAATTAATATGGATTAAATCGAACCTTGTTGTTTAAGTAGCAAGTAATGCTGTACCACTGTTTGGCTGATATTACTGGGTTCAACTTCTAAAATTTTAATATTGTTTAATGAAAGAATTCTAACTAACTTTTCACGCTCAGCCAAAAGTTCTAGCGCAGTACTTTTTAAATAAGCAGTGGTTTCATCGGTTATTTGACAATCAGCAAGTTCTGATAAGCATTCTTTCTTAAGTAAGACACAGACAACCAAATGGTGTTTACTGAGGATCTTTAAATAATTGATCAGATCCCGGGCAGATTCTGGATCATTAATATCGGTATAAATAAAGAAAAGACTTCTTTTATTAATCCGGCTGTTCAGAAAACGAAATGCTTCGCGGTAATCACTCTCCAGCATTTCGGCCTGGAGATCGTATAACTGATTAACGAGCAGTTGCAGATGGGTTTTTCCTTTTCCGATAGGGACATAGCGCTCAACTTTTGAACTAAAACTGATCGCCCCAACCATATCACCATGGTTCACGATATTATAGGCTAAATACAAGGCCGAATCTAAAATACAATCCATGCGGTTATTTTTGGAGTCAACTTGATCGAATAGCATCCGGCCGGCATCAAAACAGAGAAAGATGTTCTGATCTTTTTCCGGTTCATATTCATTGACAATCGGTTTACCATAATGGGCCGAAACTTTCCAATTGATCTTCCGGTAATCGTCACCGGCCACAAAGTCCCGTAATTGTGAAAACTCACCGTTCATACTGAAAATTCGTTGCCGGTGAATACCGGCTAATTCTGTTTTGGTTTGTTGTCCAAATCGATAGTCGCCAATTTTATTTAAATTAGGAAACACTGCCAAGGGTTCTTGCAAGGGGATTTGGTATTGATAAGTAAAGAGACGTAATCTCCCCGAATATCTTAGATTCAAATTGCCAAAATTAAAACAACCGCGTTTATCGCCGGTAACCTGATAAGTGAACTCACAGGAACTGAAAGGTTTGACTACTAGTAATTGTTTTGTTTTTCCCTTGATGTTAACCTCAAATGGCGGTTCATCTTGGACTAAGAGCAATAATGACCGGTTTAAGGGATTATTGATTACAACTTTGATGGTTGTTGCCTGATGTTGATATACAGGTTTGTCAAAACTTCGAACCGCTGTCAGCTTTGGTTCCCGCGTTGTCAAAAACCAGTCAATTAACCACAGGATAATAATCCCACCAATAACATAATGGAATAATGCTATTTTGGGGAAGATAAATATTAAACCGATATAACAACCTAATAATGCGAGGAAGGACCATGAAACAATCATTATCTTAATAACCTCTATCTTGGTACTTTGATCTCATGAAGAATCTGTTTTAAAATGTGGTCACTGGTTTTGCCGTCAATTTGCGCTTCCGGTTTGACAATCAGTCGATGCCGCAAGACATCTCCGGCTATCTCAATAATATCATCCGGAATAACATAATTGCGTCCTTGTGAAGCGGCATAGGCTTTAGCAACTAATATTACAAATATACCGGCTCTTGGACTGGCTCCAAGCATTAGTAAAGGATGATTGCGGGTAGCTTTAATTATTTGATAAAGATAGTCAAAGATTTCAGCCCGTACCTGAACCTGGTTTAATAATGACCTTAAAGCTAAAATTTCTTCAATTGTGACTACGGGGCTGATTTGATTCAAATCCGTTTGACTGACAACCCCATTCTGATAATGCTGGTAGATTTGTGTTTCTTCGGTAGTGTCAGGATATGAGATGTTTAGTTTAAGTAAAAAACGGTCCAGTTGTGCTTCAGGCAATGGGTAAGTGCCTTCATATTCGATCGGGTTTTGAGTGGCGATCACCATAAAAATGGGTGATAACGGATGAATATTACCATCAACCGTTACTTGTTTTTCTTCCATCGCTTCAAGCAAAGCCGCCTGAGTTTTTGGAGGAGTTCGGTTGATCTCATCAGCTAATAATAAATCAGTAAAGATCGTGCCACTTTTAAAGATAAACTGCTGTTTATGAAAGTCGAACAAATTAGTCCCAATTAAGTCAAGTGGCATTAAATCCGGAGTGAACTGCACTCTCTTATATGTTGCTGAAATTGTTTTTGCTATAGCTTTGGCGGTTAAAGTTTTAGCTATTCCGGGAGGTCCTTCCAGCAAAACATGTCCACCAACCATCAATGATAATAAAATACCACCGATCACTTCTTCCTGACCAATTACTACTTTTCGGATCTCAGATTTTACTTTTTCAAAAGTCAGTTGAATCTTTTCCACTCTGATAACTCCTTTCGATAACGCTCGAGCGTGAGAGCAACATTTAAAAACTGTTTTTGAGGCACGGGCTGTTTTAAATTGTTGAAAAGGTTTTTTAAATCTGAATAATTTTTATTAGTAATTGTTTCCAAATGTACAATCAGATCTTCAACAGGCGTATCCGGAGGATGTCCTGTAATCTCAATGATAGTTTTGAGCAACGCTGCGCTTAGATTATCGATTACAATCTGTGATGCTTTGGCTTGCTGAAATAAACCGGCCAAAAAATAAACAAATTCGTCATAAGTACGTCCTTTAGCAAGAACTAACGGACGGGGCCTGCCAAAACGGGCTGCCAATTTCCAGAGGATCAGACTTAAATAACCAATTATATAAGCGAGTAAGATCACCCAATACTTCAAATCATTTGGATTTTGGAATGGATTTTGGGTTTTGGCAACCTGGAAGTCGGTAAGCCGTAAGTCAATTATTTTAATGATACCGCCATCCGGTTTCAACTGCTTGATTAATGTTCCAAATACAACGGCATTATTTGGATATTGCACTAAATTTTTATTACTCAGGCCATCAGGATCACTCCAAGTAATAATTGTGCCGGAACCATATTGTTGTTGGAAGATAATAAAGGTATCTTTATACTTATAAAATCCGGTGTCCGGGTTTGTGACTCCTAATAAATACTTATTATTAATTTTGTAGGGTAATCCTTGAAACCATTGGTGCTTTGAATGAATAATTTTTTCACCTGAAAACTCAATCTGTTTAAAAACAGGTTGCTGATTTAATTCATCGTTAAGAAGATCAATTAGATAAGGACTTTCTTCGGTAAACTCAATCACAACACCGCCGGACTTGATCCAGGAAATTAACGCCTCTGGCTGATAGGATTCATTTATTGAACCGGAAATAAGGATCAATAACGGACTATTATCAGTGGGAATGGTTGTGTCAGTTTTAGTTACCTCAAATCCTTGTTTAATTAAAAATCGTTTTAAAGCATTCATACCACCGGCAGTAGTACTTTCGAAGTCATATAAAAACACTGTTTGTTGCTGATTAGCGATGTAATTACTGAAAAACCAAATTGCAATTAAAAGAATTAAGGCAACCAATGAATACCATTTGAAATATTTACTCATGAATGTCACCAGTAAATTTATTTAAATTGACATCTTTACAACCAATAATTTGCTCTGTCAATTCAGAAGCTTGAATTGAATCTGCAAGAATACAGTTTTTTAATCCGTACCATTTTTCTTGGAATAAATAAAGCAGCTTGCAAAAATTCTTGAAAATCTGATGCTCAGCTCCAACGGTTTTCCGAAGATACTTCTTAGTTTCATTATCACTGGTCTGCATTATTTTGGGTATCAAATTCTGCTCTTTTAAATAGAGCAATACTGCCAGGTAATAGAGGCGAACTGATTCCAAATACAATCCGGAACTTTGAAATTCATTAGCTTGAGCGATCATCTTTTGATATGAATTGTGAAATTGTTGGACTTCAGTTAGTTTAGTTGTAGATGCTGTTTTTTCTTTGGACCATAGTCTAATCAAAAAACAAATGATAACTATTGGTAAAATAATTACCAGTCCAATTGCGAGTTTGTAAATTATGCGATCATCTTGATGCAGTTTTATTTTGGGAAATTTCGATTTATACCGATTTATGAAAGCGGTAATTTTACTCCAAATAGTTTTCAGCCATTGAAAATGATCCGGATAATTAAACTTGGGATCCTTTAAGATTTCAGAAATATCTTCTTGCATCTGTAATCGATCGGCTGTAGTCGTTTGATTGGAGACACTTTCAGCCCAAGCCGAAACTGCGGAGAAAAGACTCAGAGAGCAAGCTATAATAAACAAAACAATCATTACTTTTGTATTCACTGATACATACTCCAGTTAACAAAATTAGTTGATTGGTTATTAAAGGTATACATCAGATCAAAACCTTCTTTACGAATCACCAAATCATAATAGATAGCGGTTAAAGGGCCAAAATTAAATGGAGCAATAATACTTAAACATAAAAATAACAAAATGAATACAAAGATAATACCAATAACATAAATAAGCAAATTGTTATAAGTATTTAATAGGGCATAACCTAAAAGACCGATGGTTATAATTAAAAATAGAAGTATCATTGAGATTGCGAATATTATTAAATTACTAAAAATAAACGCCCCTATAACTCTCCAACGGTGTTTGGCCGGTAATGAAAAACTGCGGGTAATTGCTTTAATGATGTTAGCATCTTCAATTATGATTATAATCGGTATTAAAAAGAAAAAGGAATTGACGGCGAAAATTAAGCCAAAATTTAATACATAATAGATTATTTGAATTAAGATTGCCAAAGCTGGATTAACAATCATTGCAATAAGAAAAGTAAAAAAGAAATTAATTGATATAGTGGAAAATGATACAACCATTTGGAGCAGGAAGGCAAATATGAAGTAAAGAAAGATCCATACCCCTCTAAGTTTGCTCAGTACTCCCTTAAATGCTTCTTTAGCAGTGCATTGTTCACCAAGAAAACCGGCTTGAAAAAGCCGGATGCTTCCATGAACGTATAAAATACTCCCTACAAAAGAAGTTACCATGAACAGAAAACCTAATAAAATCAGGGCCAAAAACCCGACAAAACCAAGCTTTTGGCTTAACTGCGTGAAATAAAGTTCAAAGTTGAAATTATTCCAATCAATATTAGATGCCGGAATAATAGTAAGACTGACAGCCAAAATAATTATTAACGCCAGTAAGATGCATACAAAAGCCGGTAAAAACGAATAAAATATTACACCTTGAAAAGTCCAAAACCGCTCCCGCAGAATTGAGAATGAATTATCAAGGATATCTCTTAGGTCCATTGGTTTTAACAACTGTCGCATTTAATAATCGCCTCAACAGGTATATATTTTTAGTAATAATGATTATAAGCAATTACATATTCGGTACCAGTCATTATTTTCCTGCAATTTTCTTAAGATTTGCTGTTTTGAAAGAAAATTAACAATCCGGTTTATTGGGGCGATTATTAGCTGAAGGTTAAAGTTAGAAGAATATTGACAACCATAATCAGTAATAGTATAGTATATTAGAAAAAAGTGCGATGAACGAGAGGAGTAAGTTTGCGATAGGGGTAAAGAGAGGAATTGTCTGGTGTAAAATTCCCCCCTTGACAACTGAAGTCGCTCGTGAGCTGGTATTGTGAAGTTTAATTTTCAATTGATCAAATTAATTGTAGCAATACCCGGGATTCTGCCCGTTACAGCTGAAATAAAGCGCCCGTAATAGAATTGAGAAAACCAATTTAATTGAAAAATCAGTTTATTAATTGATTAAATCATTTTTGATTAAATCATTATCGATTAATTACGGGTATTTAGGTGGTACCGCGGAAGCAAAAACTTTCGTCCTATAGTCAGGATGGAAGTTTTTTTAATTTTAAATGTAAAGTTAACTCTGGATCTTAATCATCTTATCAATTTATTAGGAGGTTTTTGAAAATGGCTTTACCAACAGTATATAACCCGCAAAATGTCGAAGAAAAATGGTATCAATACTGGCTCGACAAACATTATTTTCATGCCGAGGTTGAGCCTGATAAAGAACCGTTCTGTATCGTGATCCCACCGCCAAATGTTACCGGTGTGCTTCACCTTGGCCATGCTCTTGACAACACTTTGCAGGATATCTTAATCCGCTGGCGCCGGATGCAAGGTTACAATACTTTATGGATGCCCGGAACCGACCATGCAGGGATTGCGACTCAGGCAAAAGTGGAAGAGAGTATTGCCGCCGAAGGACTTTCAAAATACGATCTGGGACGCGAGCAATTTTTAGAACGGACCTGGGAATGGAAGCGTAAATATGGCGGTACGATCATCAAACAGTTAAAACGGTTGGGCGCTTCCTGTGATTGGGATCGCGAACGGTTTACCATGGATGAAGGGTGTTCGGTTGCCGTCCGGGAAGTATTCTTAAGACTCTATGAGAAAGGATTAATCTACCGGGGAAGCTATTTGATTAACTGGTGCCCGAAATGCCGGACGACGATTTCAGATATTGAAGTAGAGCATGAAGAGCGGGAGGGTAATCTGTGGCATATCCGCTACCCATACGCAGATGGCAGCGGGTATATTGAGGTGGCGACAACCCGTCCGGAAACAATGCTCGGCGACACCGGCGTAGCGGTAAATCCAAACGATGAACGGTACCAAGATATTATTGGGAAAGAGGTTATTTTACCGATTGTAAATCGCCGGATTCCGGTATTTGCCGACGAATATGTTGACATGAGCTTTGGGACCGGAGCGGTCAAGGTCACCCCGGCACACGATCCTAATGACTTGGAGATGGGGATGCGGCATCAGTTGCCACAAATTACGGTCATCGGGTTTGATGCGAAAATGACCGCCGAAGCCGGAAAGTTTGCGGGAATGGACCGTTATGAATGTCGCAAAGCGTTAGTGGCGGAATTGGAGAAGGAAGGTTTTCTGGTAAAAGTTGAGCCGCACAGCCATGCTGTAGGCCAATGTTACCGTTGTGATACTGTTATTGAACCGCTGATTTCCAAACAGTGGTTTGTCAAGATGAAACCACTGGCGGAACCGGCGATTCAAGCAGCACAAAGCGGACAGATCAGATTTGTTCCTGAACGTTTTACCAAGATTTATCTTGGTTGGCTTGAGAACATTCGTGATTGGTGTATTTCGCGTCAATTATGGTGGGGCCACCGGATCCCGGTTTGGTATTGTCAGGATTGTAACGAAGTTATTCCTGCGCGTGCCGAACCGGCTACCTGCCCGAAATGTAACAGTACCAACTTGGAACAGGATCCGGATGTTCTTGACACCTGGTTTTCATCAGCACTATGGCCATTTTCAACGATGGGTTGGCCAAATGAAACCCAGGAGTTAAAGCAGTTTTATCCAACTTCAGTATTGGTAACCGGCCGGGATATTATCTTCTTTTGGGTTGCCCGAATGGTCTTTATGGGACTGGAGTTTATGAAACAAGAGCCATTTAAGGATATTATGATCCATGGGTTGGTCCTTGATAAAAACGGCGATAAGATGAGTAAATCGCGTCCGGAGACCATGGTTGATCCGCAGGAAGTAATTGATAATTTCGGAGCTGATACGTTACGTTTCACGCTGGTAACCGGTACGGCATTGGGTCAGGACCAACGTTTTCAAATGGAAAAAGTCGAAGGAAGCCGTAACTTTACCAATAAAATTTGGAATGCCGCCCGGTTTGTAATGCTGCAATCAGAGAAGGAGCTGGCCGAAGACCTTCCTGCTGAAGAATTAGCAGTATTAACGGCGTTTGCCAAAGGTGAATCGGATCAAATTCCTTCGGAATGGCTTTCGTTACCGGATCAATGGATCTTAACCCGGATCCAGCAAGTGATCGCGGAAACAACTTCTCTCCTTGAGAAGTATGATCTCAGTTCGGTTGCCTCGTTATTGTATGAATTCTTCTGGAATGAATACTGTGACTGGTTTATCGAATTATCAAAACACCGTCTTAATAAAGGAACTGCTTTGGAAAAGAAAACTTCGCAAGCAGTATTAAACCGGGTTTTACGACAAATCATGGAATTACTGCATCCGATCATTCCATTTATCACCGAAGAAATTTGGCAGAACTTACCGCATCAGGGTGACTCAATCATGATCACCAAGTGGCCTGAAAGTCAGCCGACCCTTAAATTTGATGCTGCTTTGGCTACGATGGAGATGATCATCGAGGTTATCAAAGCAATCAGAAATATCCGTTCCGAAGCTAATGTTCAGCCGCAGAAGAAAGTTGCCGTAACCTTTATGACTACCAAAGAAAAAGAGCAACAATTAGCCGAAAATATTAATTTTATTATTAATATGTCCGGATTGGAAACGGTCGAATTTATCAGTGAAGGAACTCCGGCACCGGAGAAAGCGATTAGTGCTGTTATTGCAGGGATTACGATCTTCCTTCCAACCAGTGGCTTGGTAGATGTAGCCAAGGAAAAAGAGCGTCTTAGTAAAGAACTGAATCAGTTGGAAAATGAGATCGCTAAGATCAAAAGCCGAATTGAAAACCCGGCGTTTAGCGCTAAAGCTCCGGCGGAAGTAGTTGAGAAAGAGCGGGTTAAAATTGAGACTTTCAAAGAGAAAGCGGCCAAGATCAGAGAACGGTTGGAGCAACTTTAATAACTGAAGTGAATTAACAAGGGCTTGTCAGTAACAGCCCTTGTTTTGTGTTTTATTATTGCTTGGACTTTTGATGGTACTTATCCACATTAAACGCTTTATAAGCAATACGCTCCATAATCAGACTCATCTCAGTGAACCAGGATTCATTTTGAGGGACATCCATTACTTCAGGAAATGAAAACTTAACAACATCAAGTAAGAATTGGCGTTTGATTTCATCGTTTTCCTGTTGGTAAAAGAATGAGACGGCGATCTTATGTTCCTCGTTGATTCCTAAAAACTTAAAACAGATTCCTTTTAACCATAAATATTTATTAAAGTTGGCTTCCAGAATAACAGGATCGTATTGTTTGGTAAAATTATTGCCAACAAAAGAACGGATTTTATCAAAGAGATTGTTAGTCTTTTGAAATGTTTCGATAATTAATTTATCAGGGGTAGAGGGAGTACCTTTTTTATTTCGTTCATTAAATTTAGCAAGCATGTACTGGTGCATCTGCGTAAAGGTTTGATTGGATTCATATTTCTGGATTAAGAGGGGTAACCGTTCCCGGCGTAAATTCCGTTTTTCCTGGACGGTCATCTCTTTTGTCAGCGGTTGATTTGGATTTTTGGTTTCGGTTGCCTGAACTGTTCCTAAAGGAATGAATAATAAAATCACCAGTAAAAATTTTAAAAAACGTCTCATTAGTACTCCTCAATGACAATTTAGCAATAATTATAATAATTATAGCTTTTTTTGAAATTGTTGTAAATGATACACTAATATATAAATGTTAATTGACATTAGTAAATTTGAGAGGTATACTAATTTTAGTTATTAATGAGATATTATTATCGGGGGGTAGTTTCAAAATGAAAAAAAGATTCATAACTTTGGTGGCATTATCATTAGTAGTCGCTGTTTTATTGTCTGGTTGCGGCGGCGGAAGCAAGAAAAAGGGCAGTAATAATGTAAATCCTTTTGCTACATTAGTTAATATGGCCGCTGTTCCAGGAACGGAATCATTCCCAATCGGAATCAATGACGAAAAAAATTGCACAGAAGTCAATTATCCTTTCTTAATCTCCAAAACCGTTGTTACATATCAGTTATGGTCCGAGGTTTATAATTGGGCTGTAAACAATGGTTATGTGTTAGCAGAAGGAAAAGGTGAAGGCAACAACTATCCGGTTGTTAATGTAAGCTGGATTAATGCAATTGTTTGGTGTAATGCGTTGACCGAATATTCTAACGCAAAGTATAATACCAATTTACAACCGGTATATAAAGATCAGAATGGAGAAATATTGCGTGATGCAAGTTTAGAAAATAATTATTCTGAATTATTGGTCCATTTAGGCCAGTTTAAGATTGATGATCAAGTTGGTAATGGTTATCGATTACCGACTCGTAATGAATGGGAGTTAGCGGCACGTTATATTGACGGTAAAAATTGGACTCCCGGCAATTATGCCAGCGGTGCTACCGCTTCAGTAGATGATCTTGAAGCAACCAGTAAAGTTGCTTGGAATGAGAATCAACCGATGCCGGTTGCCCAAAAAGCTCCAAACGCTTTAGGAATTTATGATATGAGCGGTAATGTGGCAGAGTGGTGCGATCTTGCTTCCTATCTTGCTGCCTATATCAAAGGTTTTAATAATAATAATGATCCCCAAAAATTAGCAGTAGGATATGCAGACATTAAAGTAATTTTCGCAGATTTTTCCTACATTGGCTTCCGTGTTGTCCAAAATACCAAATAAACGAAGCGAAACTTTATCAAAAAGCTTTGGAGTTGCTCCAAAGCTTTTTCTTTTGAAAAGATAATGTTGCAAGGTGTAATTAAACGACAATAATTAAAGGAATCTGGTGGATTGTGTCCAAATTTATTAATAATTGAAATACTAGAGATATGTTGGATAGGCTGATCGAATTGCTGCCGATAATATTAAAAAATGAAACTGAAAAGGAGTAATCGCATGGAAAACTTTATCTTTCACAATCCAACCAAAATTATCTTCGGTAGAGGGATGGAGAATGAAGTTGGCAAGGAAGTTGTTAAGTTCAGCCGTAAAATTCTCTTACATTATGGTGGCGGCAGTATCAAACAAACCGGCCTTTACGACCGGGTTGTCACGTCTTTAAAGAATGCAGGCGTTGAATTTTGGGAATTAGGGGGTGTAAAACCTAATCCCCGTTTAAGCCTAGTAAGGGAAGGAATCCGGATCTGCCGCGAACAGGGTATTGATTTTATCCTGGCGGTTGGAGGCGGCAGTACAATTGACTCCGCTAAAGCAATCGCGCTGGGTGTCCCTTACCAGGGTGATGTTTGGGATTTTTACACCTGGAAGGCAGAACCGCAAACAGCTTTACCAGTCGGAACAATTCTAACGATCCCGGCCGCAGGCAGTGAATCCAGCCCCAGTTCGGTAATTACCAATGAAGATGGCTGGTATAAAAAAGGGTTCGGTTCCGATTTGATTTATCCAAAGTTTTCGATCTTAAATCCGGAGTTGGCATTTACCTTGCCCAAATATCAAGTTGCTTGTGGTGCTTCTGATATTATGGCCCATCTGATGGAGCGCTATTTTACACCTACTGCTAATGTTGAGTTAACCGATCGTCTTTGTGAAGCAACTTTAAAAACGATAATTAATAATGTTCCGACGGTACTGGAAGAGCCGGACAATTATGATGCCTGGGCTGAAATAATGTGGGCCGGTACGGTGGCTCATAATGAGCTTTTGAACACCGGCAGACTGGGAGATTGGGCTTCACACCAGATTGAACATGAGTTGAGCGGGATCTATGATGTGGCGCATGGGGCAGGTTTAGCCGTAATCTTCCCGGCATGGATCAAGTATAACTACCATCATAATATTCCACTCTTTGCCCAGTATTTTACCCGGGTTTGGAATGTTGATCATTCGTTTAGCAATCCGGAACAGACAATCCTTGAAGGGATTAAACGTTTGGAAGCTTTTTACCACCGGATTGGATTACCAACGACTCTGGCCGAGATCAATATCCCTGCTGACCGGTTAGAAGAGATGGCTGACAAATGTACCGACTATGGCCGATATAAGGTTGGAGGTTTTGTGAAGCTCAACCGGGATGATGTCTTAAAGATCTATCAATTGGCAAGTAAGTAAAGGGTTAAAGCTGTTGCTGAAAGATTCTGAAAGATTTCGTTAGCAACAGCTTTATTGATTTTGGAGATGTTTTTTGTCATACGCAGGATTTTAGCTCTCAAGAAGCGAACTTAAATGTCGGGTGGTAACAGATGGTAATATTAGGGATCGATCCCGGGACGGCAATTACCGGTTACGGAATCATCTCACATCAGGGAAATCATTTAAAGAAAATTGGGGTTGGTGTCATCCGGACCTCACCACAACAGGATATGTCCTTGAGATTAAAGGTGATCTACGATGAGATGCACAGTTTGATTGCGAAGTACCAACCAGAGGTAATTGCAGTTGAAGAATTGTTCTTCAATAAAAATGTCCGGACCGCATTGGCCGTAGGGCAAGCCAGAGGAGTAATCATGCTGGCAGCAGCCAATTCGGGGTTGGATATTGTTGAGTATACTCCGTTGCAAGTTAAACAAGCTGTAGTTGGTTACGGCAGGGCTGAAAAGCATCAGATCCAGGAGATGGTTCGGATGCTTCTCTGTCTGCCGGAGGTCCCTAAACCGGATGATGCGGCTGATGCTTTAGCCGTCGCCATCTGTCATGCTCATTCCCGAAAAGTTAATAATTTAAACTATCGTTGAAACAAGCATTCACTACATATGGAGGTTTTAGATGATTGCCACTTTATCAGGTGTGATTGACAGTGTTAGTGGTGAAAGTTGTATAATAAATGTCAATGGAGTAGGATATCAGGTATTTATGCCCTTAACTGCTTTAGAAAGTTTGAGCCGGGAAAACGGCACTGTAAAAATCTACACCCATTATCACCAGCGGGAAGATGGGGTCAGTCTTTATGGTTTCCTTAGCGAACATGACAAGGCGATCTTTGAGAAGATTATTACCGTCTCCGGAATCGGTCCGAAAACAGCATTGACCATTTTGGGAGTACTGTCAGCCGAACGTTTCCTGGAGGCGATTAACAATGAAGATCATCGGGTACTGACCAGTGTTTCCGGAGTAGGATTAAAGACTGCACAACGGCTGATTTTGGAGTTGAAGGGTAAACTGGCCCGGGTAATAACAACCAATAAAGATGGTAAAGCGGCGCCGGCCCTTGGAAGTGTCATCAATGATGCTGTTGATGCCCTGGTTGCCTTGGGATATCCGCAAAAAGAAGCTGTTGCTGCCGTTGAAGCGGTTTATAACGGCGATAATACTCTGACAACACCGGAACTGGTAAGAAAATCCTTAAAAAATCTTGGAAGAAAGTGATTGAGTAAAAACTGATGGAAGAACGGATTATTAGCCCGTCAAAACAACTGTCTGATTTCGAAAATGAAGTTTCATTGCGGCCGCGAACTTTTTCGGAGTATATCGGCCAAAAGCGGGTGCGGGAAAACCTGGAGATCTTTATTGCAGCAGCCAAAGCCCGCAGTGAAGCGCTTGATCATGTGTTATTATACGGACCGCCCGGTTTGGGGAAAACGTCATTAGCGCATATTATTGCCAATGATCTGCAGGTCAATATTAGAATGACTTCCGGGCCGGCGATTGAGCGCCCTGCTGATTTGGCAGCTATTTTGACCAACCTGGAGCCAAATGATGTTTTATTTATCGATGAAATTCATCGTTTAAACCGCTCGGTTGAAGAAATACTATATCCGGCAATGGAAGACTTTGCGCTTGACATCATCATTGGTAAAGGTCCGAGTGCGCGTTCGGTCCGGATTGACCTGCCAAAGTTTACTTTAGTAGGAGCTACAACCAGAGCCGGTTCGCTGACTTCACCGCTGCGGGACCGCTTTGGTATTATTAATCGGTTAGACTTTTATGAACACGATGAACTTCAAAAAATTATTCAACGTTCTGCCGGTATTTTAAATATTGAGATCGATCCGGCAGGCGCGTTAGAGATAGCCAGCCGTTCCCGGGGGACGCCCCGAATCGCCAATCGCCTTTTAAAACGGGTGCGGGACTATGCCCAAGTGAGAGCCGGCGGTAAAATAACCGTTACTGTAGCTGATGAGGCGTTAAAACTACTTGAAGTCGACCAGTTGGGATTAGACCGGATTGACCGCACTGTTTTACTGACGATCATTGAAAAGTTTGACGGCGGGCCGGTTGGTCTGGATACAATTGCTGCATCAATCGGTGAAGAATCGGAAACAATTGAAGATGTGTATGAACCTTATCTCTTACAAATCGGGTTTATCAACCGGACTCCACGCGGCAGAGTAGCAACCAGACTGGCTTATGAACATCTTAAAATCAAAATTCCGAACCGTAACCAACAGACGGGTTTGTTTGATGAGCAAGGAGAATGAATAAAGACAATGCAACCAATTTTACTTCACAGTTGTTGCGGCCCCTGTGCCTGTTATACAGTTGATAATCTTCGGGAAACAGGGTTTGAGCCGACGCTCTTTTTTTATAACCCTAACATTCATCCGTTTCAGGAATATCAACGCCGTCTTGAAGGATTGCAAACTCTGGCGGAGATCAAAAAAAGCTCCGTGGTTCATGATAACGAATACGATTTAGAAGAGTTCTTAGCTAATGTAGCTGCCAATCCTACTGCGCGTTGTTCTTTTTGCTACCGGATGCGACTTAAGAAAACCGCGCTTAAGGCCAAAGAGCTAGGAGTAGAATGTTTCAGTACTACTTTATTGATCAGCCCTTATCAAAACCGGGATTTACTCTGTCAAATCGGCGCTGAACTTGCGGATGAATATGGTTTGGTTTTTATTGATCAGGACTTTCGACCGGGTTTTCGTCAAAGTCAGGCAATGGCTAAAGAGTTAAATCTTTACCGTCAAGGTTATTGTGGTTGCATATACAGTGAAAAAGAACGGTATTATAAAAATAATAAAAAATAAAGATAAAAGAAGGTTGGAATCTAAAAGTGAATGAGCTTTCGGGATTGGGAAAAATTCTAGTATTTACCGGTTTAATAATTGCCGGTTTTGGAACCCTTTTGTGGTTTGGCGGAAAAATACCTGGTATTGGCCGCTTACCAGGCGATATTGTGATCAAAAAAGGGAATTTTACTTTTTATTTTCCCATTATGACCAGTGTTTTATTGAGTTTGCTACTCTCAATTCTGTTGGCATTATTGCGGAGACGATAAGATGGCTTATTATCGAACCAGATCGATTGTTTTGAAATCCCGTAACCTTGGAGAAGCCGATCGGGTTTTGGTGATCTTCAGTGAAGATTATGGTAAGTTTGAAGCTGTTGTTAAAGGTGCCAGACGTCCCCGGAGTCGTTTTATCGGAAATACACTCCCATTTAATTTGATCAATGGTCTGTTTTTCCCAGGGAAAAACATGTATCAATTAAGTCAGGCTGAGTTGATTCATTCGTTTTCAGTCTTACGCGAAGATTTGACTAAATTAGCTTATGCCAGTAATTGGGCTGAGTTAGTCAATGAACTGGTTCCAGAGAGGGAAGAAGTCAGCGAATTATTTCGTTTTTTATTAGCGGCATTTATCACTTTGGAGCAAACGCAACAACCTTTAATTGTCCATCTTGCGTTTTTAATTCGGTTGTTAAATTATCTGGGATACAACCCCGAGTTGGATTGTTGTCTGGGGTGTAATGCAACCTCCAGTGATCACTGGTATTTTTCAGTTGCAGCGGGTGGAATAGTTTGTCCGAATTGTTGCGGTCAATATCGTGATCAACATGTGATTCCGGTCGCGGAGATCGATTTTTTAAAATATTTACTCACCACCGATCTCCGTAAATTAGAACCAGATGTTCATGAGGTGCGGTTGTCATCCGTTCATCAAAAATTGCGTGACTTTATCGAAGCCAGGCTGGATCATCCGTTGAAATCACAATTGTTTTTGGACAATCTTCTCGGTTAATCTTCGCATAGGTTTATAATTGTTGGGGTAATCTAATTTTGGATTAAGCATTTGTTAGTATAATTTCTGATGGAGGAAAAGATGGATAACTTAGCCAAAATTGATCTTGTGAGAGAGAGAATGAATGTCTCATATGAAGAAGCAAAAATGGCACTGGAAGCTGCTGAATGGAATGTGGTTGACGCCTTGGTGAAGCTGGAACAGGATGCCAAAAGCCAAAAAGAAGAATTTTTCGTCAAAGGCAGCGAATTGGTTGAAAAAGTAAAAGAGTTGGTCAGACAGGGGAACATCAATAAGATTAAAGTTAAGCAAGATGATAAAGTATTAATTGAAATCCCTGTAACTGCAGGAGTGGTTGGTGCTCTCTTAGCGCCACAGTTAGCAATTATTGGCGCGGTTGCTACTTTAGTCAGCCGGTCAACGATTGAGATTGAAAAAACCAGCCCTGACAGTGATGACAGTTTTCATTGAGCCATTGACAGAAAGCGTTAAGTTTGTTATATTCGATAGTAATCGAATACCTGACTATGAAAAAGAGGAACCAAAAGTAGATGTCAAAGAGAGCCGGAGTTGGTGTGAACCGGTACATTGATCTTGGCGGGCGCTTTGGAGTCAGTTTGCTATTAAGAGGGTCAATTCTGATTGGCCAAACAGGGTGGAACCGCGGGAAACTCTCGTCCCTGAGTGGAGTGGGTTTCTTTTTTTATGTATTATTTCAGCAACTACGAATATTTTTATTAGGTAACCAGTCTAATTTTATGAATGGAGCATTCCTGTAAAGAAAAATAATGAACTTTGAAAAAAGAGATGCCACACTGTACAATTTGAAATGTGAGTTGCACGCAAAGTAACCACAAATCAAAAAATACAGGAGGCATCATATATGAATCG